>Ga0209535_1001908_pt1 | contig 13833 bp, 20 predicted proteins | sample LinPmetageLP28_FD_184041 | JGI IMG/M metagenome (GOLD analysis project Ga0209535, IMG submission 184041) | Marine viral communities from the Pacific Ocean - LP-28 (SPAdes) (version 2) | ecosystem: Environmental > Aquatic > Marine > Oceanic | place: Pacific Ocean | collected 2009-08-22 | reverse complement strand
GTGAGGTGATATTTTACATGCGTATAGTATTTCTGCTTTTAAATAATTACCAACCCCAGATATGACAGATTGATTCATTAAGCTTTCAGCTATGGTTTTATTAGGCTTCTTAAGTAACCTTTCTCTAATCATATCCTGGTCAACTTCTGAGTTAAGCACGTCCGGGCCTAGAGTTTTAAGTTTCTTTTTTAGTTCCAGCGATGATTGTACATACTTGAGTGTTCCAAAGTTTCTAATATCATTAAAATAGACTGATTGTCCTTTATGATTGGTTAGCGTGACGCGTGTATGCTTGCTATCATTTCGTTGCCACATTCCGCTCATACCTAGTGTAGACCACAATGATGCACCGGTATTAAATTTAAAATAAATAAACTTGCCTTTACAGCAAATTTCTTCAACTATTGTGTCGTCTTGAATTAACAAGTCATGACCTTTAAATGGTCCATGCTTGACATAGCGACCTGAATTAATTACAATTTCTGTGATTCTGGTACCTTGCAAGACACTGTTTAAGTAGTCCACATTACGTTTTACTTCTGGCCCTTCTGGCATGTTGCCTCCTATAATTTTTATTATATTATAAAAGGTAACAGTATCGTTTTACATGTAAAGAATAATTTTTCTTAGTTTAAAAAAATGGTGGAGGCGGGAGTTAGTTACTTTTTAAATTTTGTGCAATTTTCATTAACTCATCTGCGTCTGTTGTCCCATCATTATCTGCATCATTATCCTGCTTAAGTAACATTTGCTTAAGAAGTATTTTTACTTCTTCCTGATCGTTAGGATAGAATTCTGAACTGTCATAGTAAGGTTCGATTATGTTTTGTTCAACCCAATTTTCAATGTATTGTGCTTTGTTGTTAATGCTTTCTATTCTCCACACTAAATCATCTTTCATGTCTTCAGCCATGGCACGACTTCCTTGCTTGACTGAGCTTTCATCTAAGCCAATTGTTTCTTTAATCAAGCGTCTTAACTGTCTTCTTGTAATTCTCATGCTAAAATACCTCTGTCTATATATATCACTCAACAGATGAGAGTTTAAAAAAAGGTGGAGGCGGCGGGAGTCGAACCCGCGTCCACAGCAGTCTTAGTTTGAGTCGTTTACAAGTTTAGCTGTTATTTTTCTCCTACCAGCAGGATATTCACCTTGTTTCCACCAACTCTAGGTAAACTCGAGTTTCCACCTCATACTACGAGGGTAACCATTTTGGATCCGGCAAAGTCCGCTAGACTTCCTTATAACTTTTTCGTCTCATCCATCTGACTAACCTCTTGTTTCACACCGAAAGAGATATCGGCGTCAATTATGCAGCTACTGCTACAGATTTGAAGTGCGAATTATTATTTGCAATTATTATTTTTGAACTTTCAAGGCTGTATCTTCCCTACTTGCACTCTCCCCTTGATTCTACTCTGTCGAAACCATTTCGCCCCCTAAGTGTTCACATGTTATTAATTACTTAATAATGTGTGAACTAGTATCAATATGTGAATACTTGTTTTAGCAGCAGCTAGTACAATCACATGTACAGCATTCACAACATTTGCATTCTTTTGACATAATATCCTCCTAAAATAAGTGTTAATATATTACAATAAGTATTGTTTCTGTACAAAATATTGCACATTTAATTAAAATACATTTGAACAAATAGTATGCTTAATGCTAAAAATATACAAATTATTGTTTTTGCAGTAAATATTGACTCGCCTAAAAAGTACCACGTTAAAAGAGGAAACGTGACATAAGAAAATACTGCTGCAATAAATCTAACAGACCATAACTCACCACCAGTTGCAATAAAACAAAATTTTGTTCCATACCAAAACATAATACTTGCTGGAATACCGAAAGCAAGACATGCAATAATAGGCTTGTTTTGCCACCACTCCCAAACTAACTGCGAATTGCCGGCAAACCAACCAATTGTATGACCGGCGATAAAAAAAGATATTGCATAAAGCATTTCAGGTGTAAAGAATTGAATAAATTTTTCCATACAACTAAGTATCTTTATAAGACATCGAATTCCCATTAATAATTAATTAAAGAATAAAATTTAACCTTATTATTGATTGCTTTTTTTATTTTTGCTCTTCCACCCAAAGCATCTAACTCAATTAAATTCCATATACCTATTATTCTACCGCCAGCTTCTATTACTAACTTTGAAACTGCCTCAATTGTTCCACCCGTTGCTAACAAATCGTCGACAATTAATACGTTATCATTAGGTGTAATATCTGACTCATGAATCTCTAGTGAGTTAATACCATATTCAAGCTCATATGAAACTGCCAATGTCTTTCTAGGTAGCTTTCCTGATTTCCTAGCTAAGATAAAAGGTAAACCGGCCTTGTGGGCTAGAAGTGATCCAAATATGAAACCTCGTGAATCTATACATACAATTTTATTAATGTTATTATCAGCGATTATATTAAGGGCGTAGTATTCTATTAAATCGTTAAGTAAATTAATATCTTTAAAAAGTGGCGTGATATCTTTAAACTGAATTCCCACTTTAGGAAAGTTAGGAACATTAACTATTATATCTTCAACTTTTCTTTTAATGATAGATATATCTATAAATCTTTGTATGACTATATTTTTTTCCACGATGATTCCATTTCTCTTTGTTAAGATATTAAATGAGGTTTTGCTTCTATAATGCCTGCATTTGTCACATATACAAATTCTGCTTTTGAATGATATTCGCTTATATTTCGGGCGCCCATATAGCTAAATGCGCTTTTCACCCCATCAGCTAAACTATTGATAATTTTCTCTGCTGTACCTTTATACTTAATCTCAGTACTCGCACCTTCAACATTTCTTTCTTTTTGACCGTGTGCAACCTTTGTCTCCAATGAAGCACTACCTCTATATCTTTTATTGCCATTATTCATTATATCTCCTGGGGATTCAAAAGTTCCTGCTAACAGACTGCCTAACATCACAGTATCAGCACCTGCTGCTAATGCTTTTGCAATATCTCCTGAAGACCTGATTCCACCGTCTGCGATTATCGGGGTGTCAAAATTACTGTTCTGCAATGCTTCAGACACGTTTATAATTGTTGTTATGTTTGGAATTCCAAAGCCGGTTTGAATTCTTGTTGTACACAACGATCCCCCACCAATACCGACTCTTAAGCAGTCAGCACCCCATTCACTTAAATTAACTGCTGCTTTCCCTGTGGCAATATTGCCTGCTATTATCTTTATGTCATAACCAGACTTTAAAATAGATAAAGCATTTTTTACATTTTCATGATGCCCGTGGGCAACGTCAATTAATAAAAAATCAGCGCCGGCTTGATACAGCTCATGAGCGCGCTCAAGATAATCACCATTAGCACCAATAGCTGCCATTGTCAAATTGTCTTTATTCGAACTTTTTAACACTTTAATCATATTAGATTGTTCTTCTATTGACATAAATCTATGAATGCATCCAATCCCACCGTTTTTTGATAGTATGCTTGCCATCATTGTTTCGCAAACCGTGTCCATTGGCGATGCAATAAAAGGTAAAGTTAGTTTTTTATTTTTTGTTAAATAAGAGCTGATATCAACTTCTTGCCTGCTAGCAATATTCGAATATTTTGGTATTAGTTGTACATCGTCATATGTATATGACATTTTATTTTTCACTTTAATTTCCTAGAATTAGATTGTATAATTAATTTTATCCATTATTTAGAAGATTTATAAATTTTGTTTAAAATATTATTTTTTAAAATCTTTAATAACTTTTAAAATCAAAGTATCACTACCCATTATAAGCCTATGAAATTGAAGTTTTGGAATCTTTATTATCTTACCCTGCTTTAAATCAATAGGCAACTCGTTATCTAATTGAAAACTCCAGGACTTCCCCGATTCAACAACAATAATTATTCTGTCCTCTAAGTCCCTGTGCCATGGATAGACACTATCATGATTTGACTTAAAAGTTCTTTCAACGATATTTTCATCAATAAACTTTTCTTTATAATGTTTCATATTTGTCTCAAAAAAAAGCAGGGAGATTTCTCTCCCTGCCAAGTAACTTTACAAAATCACCTACCTTTTATTCAGCAGTAGTTTCTTTGTTTAAAGTTGTTTCTTCTTCAAAGGTACTAACTTCATCTGTACTAGCATCTGTATTTTTTGTGCTAGTTTGATCATCCGTACTTTCATTCGAAACTGTTTTAATATTATTAGTATTAGAACTTTCTTTAGTTACTGGTGTTACTTCAATTGTTGTTTCAGTAGTACCTTCGGCTTCTGCACTTGTTGCATCTACCTTTTTTTCGCATGCGAACAGGGCTGTAAGTAATAAAATCACTCTTCACCTTCCTCTGATTCTTCAGATTCCTCTGACTCCTCAGATTCTTCAGATTCTTCAGATTCACCTGACGACGTATCTTCTGACTCTTGTTCAGATTCTTCTGATACTTCTTCTGATGTTTCTTCAACCTCAATAGATGTATCTTCATCTTCTTTTTCACCGCATGCGGTTAGCATTAAAGCCATTAACATAGTAAGCATATTATCTCCTCTGATTTTGCTTATTTTAAATTTAGTCTAAGTAACAAACCGAACGGCCTGTTCCCCAGTTATCATGATCAAAAGCTGTCGTATCACCAACAACATTGGGATCAGCTTGAAACACAACCTTACATTGAGTCTGTGCTGTTTGTTTATTAGAAGGTACATATCCTACAATTTTACCGCCAAGATACGCTGAGCTTTTTTGCCCTTCTGTTAGCACAACTGTCTCGCCCAAGAGTTTTTCTTGTCTTTGTGATGAAATAACCCAGTCACCAGTTACAAATGTATTTGTGACAGGAATATATTCGTAATCGTGTGATTTGCACATCAAAGCAATTGAAGGTATGTTATTTTTAATTTTCATTGTTTTTCCTTATTTTGGAGTAAATGTATTTTTGATTGTTTTAATATTATAATTCGCTTATTTTGTTTTTACACGTTTTTTAAATTAAATTGAATATTCTTTCTCTAACGTGTCTACAATTTCGTCAAGTTGAGTTACTGAATCGCCAAGTTTGATCCTGGCTTTGACTGATCTAACTGCCTCTCTAAGCACTTTCGGGTCAAACTCGTTTTTAAAATCAGAAAACAAATCTTTCTTTTCTTCGTTTAGTAGCTGAATTTCACCTTCAATTCTCTTTAAGTTGTCAATAAATTCTTTTAATCTTATTTCTCTTTGTGACATAATGTCTCCTTTTTCTGGGTTGTTAAATATCAAATGCTGATAGTATATCTTTTTCATGATAACAAAGCTGTATAGCGCTATCTGTATCATCGATTAATTTTAAATTATAAATTGGTTCTGTTACTGTATAAGTTATTTTTTTAACAATTGCAACGGCCGGGTTTTCTAGCTTTTTTATGATAATTCCTTCTATTTTATCTTCTTGCAAAAGAATCATATCTATTAAAACAAAATCACCTTTTCTATATTTTGTATTATACTGAATGTTGAGTAAATTTCTTTTCATTTTCTTCCTAGTTTGTGCTTATAAGCATCGACGTCTTCTGTTCTAATATTAAAACACCTAAATAATTTTTTTCAAAGAATTTAAATTAACGTAAACTTTTCCAGCACCAGGAAATAATACCCAAGCTGCTTCATCTTTTACAAATATTTCTAAAACTAATCCTATCTGATTTGTAATGTCTAAAACTGATGTGAAACCTGACACAATAACAACATCACCTACTTTCATTTTATTACCTCAACGTCAAAATGCATAAATATCTGTATTCTTCCTTCTGTTAATATATGAACAAATTCTTTTCCACCATCTTCAGCTTCATTAAAACCTACAACAAGGCCGGTCAAAGGTTCTCGATTGTGATATCTTTTTATACTTACTAAGTCACCTAGATGCATCAGCTGAGCCTATTTGCGTTTTCTTTTTGCGTAAAAGTATATTAAGTTACCCTCCTTAGCAGAATTACAAATATTCGATTTGATCATGATAATTTCACCAGAGACTAACTCTAGCCTACATGTATCACTATCTACATGATCGACAACACCAACAAGTGAAGTCTTATGCGCAAAACAACAAAATAGTAACAAAAACATCATCGATCATTCCTGAAACACACAAAGGTTGGAAATCTTAAAGATCCGTCAGGTGTAATTTCCTGATATCTTACTTCTATTATTCGATCAACAAACACAGATTTGTTTATCCATATTTTTTCTCTAAGCTCGTCAGAGAATCCAGAACCTACTTGTACATCGACACCTTTAAAACACACAACGACAGATCCCAGTTTACCAGAATACTTTCCTGTACCTTCTAGCAGCTGCTTAATAGGAAGATCGACGTCGTGAAATGCTTTATACTTCATCACCTCCCAGCCTCTACCAAACTTATAAGTTGCATCGATATCTTTTATCATTGCCCCTTCATATCCTTGAAGAACATAGTCATCATGAATTCTTTGAATTGTATTCATATTTCTTTTTATATAGCTTCGCTTAGTCAGCTTAAGATGCTTATAGTTAATTACAGGTATTTCACCCATACCAGTAGAAACACTAGCTGTTCCCGTTAACTTACAAAATAAGATATCATACCTTTGAAAAGTAGACATTGTTGATTTTTTGTTTTTCCATTCGTTTAAAGGAAGATAATCAAATAGCGATAGATAAGTTGATGATATATTAATATCTTCTTTTCTATAAACTTGACGCATAAGATCTCTAAAGTCTTCACCCATAATTTCACCATCATAACAACCATCACCCAGCTGAATTAATTCATTTCCGATTGTACTGTCAAAGTTTGTTATTTGCTTTCCCGATCTTGCGTAAATAATACAATTATTATTTTCAACGACAGCAAAACACCTGATTCCGTCAAGTTTGGGCTCAATAGCTATGGTGTCAGACTTAAGTCTTTTAAAGTCAAATTTTTGTGCAAGTGAAACTTCAAACGTTGGAATAAAACCAGGCGACACTTTATTGATTGTCTTTGTCGATACTCCGATTGCCAAGTTTTTCTTTAATATCTTTCTCATCCATTTTTCTTGAGATACAGAACATTTATTAAATGTATTTTGCATAAGATTGATTGCTGCATTACCCGTGCATTCTCTTTTTGCACATTTATCTGCATTACTAAAAAATAATAACCAAGCTTCTTCAGGATCGATTGGATATCGATCCTTTGTTTTAGGCACCTTTACAACATTAAACGCGATGTAAGGATTAAAAGTATAATAAAGTATACTTTCCGCAATTTTATTACCAATGTCTAGAAGATTGATTTTCAATATTTCTTTTTTTGCATTAGTTCCTTTTGTAGACTTGATAGTTTCTAAAAAGTCTAGACCTTTATCTGTTACTAGTTCCATTATTTTTTACTCCAACATACTTCGCTACAAACAAGATTACCTTTTTTACTAGTAAATTTTGGTGCACCACAATCATTACATACTTCAATATTATTTTCACTTAATTCGTGCAGAGTTTTCGCTACACGAAGCATCATTCGTTTAGAGATATCATGTGCTTCTCCCACCCTGTTCACCCTAGTATTTTTTACAATACCTTTTGTTTTTCCTTCGTTATTAATATATAAACCTGCAATTCGAATTGCATCGGCGCCTTTCCTCTTGACAGTATATGCGCCGCTTTGCTGATCACATGACGTATAAACAGCAACCATGTACCTAGGATTAGACTTGAGAGGTTTAGCATATACGATTTCAGATGCGTCCCCGTACTTAGTTTCTAATTTTTTACATCGTTTAAAATTATTTTCTTCAAGTACCATTAGAATTTCAGTTGCTAACATTCTTCTTTTAAATGTTTCTTTTCCAGATTCAGGTTTTGGTTTTTGCTTATATGGCTTTCTATATCTCATTATTACTCCTTATGTTTTTATTATAACACAAAAGTAAAAGGAATACACGAGTTTTTATTTAGCAAAAAGCCTTTTAAGTTTAATAAACTCTTTAGGGGTGCATTTAATTATAGGATTTCCGTTCTTAAGTAATGCTATGAACGTATAACCTGATATCTTGGTCTCTTCAATTGTAATAGTGTGTTTTCTATTATAGCCTTTAACAATTACTGATTTTTTACTAACTTCCATTTTTAAGCTCCCGCTTTTTCATTTCTTGTATTACGATATCTATAGAGTCAACCTTACTAAAAGTTTCTCTTGTATATCCGAGACTATTTACCCAGGATGAACACTCGAACTTATCTTGTTTTATTTTACCAATCATATAAACCAAGTCTTCATCAGATACAATATCTGTATTTTTAAGTAGATTTATAAATCCCCAGTTGTTTAAAAGATCCACGTATATATTCAAACAGCCATCTTTATTTTCTTTGTAAAAACCGCTTGAAGCTTTAATGATCCAGTCTGTAACATGCCTTCTTGATTCTACTGTTATTCCTTTAAAGTCTCGATATGAAATATACTTATTAATTCTATGCATTAAAAAAGGAGAGTTTGTGTGTCTAACATTTAAATAATTAGTATCTGATGCATTTTTAGATGAACCACATTTATACTTTAGAGCTTTATTATCCCAGAAGTAATAAAGCTCTAGATTCTTAAAATCAAAAGAAGTTACAATTTTTTCTGGGGTACCAAAGACACAACCTACTAGTTGCACCTTTATAGCTTCAGTATAAAAGTTATGACAAAGTCCGGTGATTGATTTTTCAACAGAAACATTATATTTGTCTTTTTCTTTCATTTGATCGTGAGCGTATTCTACTGCATTTTCATATTCTTCTTTTGATCTAAAATATAAATCTAGATCTGAACAGCTATGATTATTTAGATGATTGGTCATTCTTTCGCCATGAAACATTGCGAATGCTGTGCCTCCAGCAAAAATACCGTTGTAGTCTTTCATTAATGTTTGAAAGTGTTTATTCGATTCTAGTTCAATTTTGTTAGTGATGTTAACATTAAATGTCTTGAACATACAACTCCTATATAATTTTTAATGTATTGCTTTTAATTTTTAATTTTTCTAGTTTACCTTCTCTATTATAACCACAAAATCTTTCATTTACAACAAGTACTGTGGTTTCATTTTCCTGTGATATATCTTTTCTTATTTGGGTTACAGAAACTTCAGAAGTTTCATCATCTTCATAGTAATCTTCAGTCTCAGACTCTTCTTCATCTTCAAGATATGCAATATCTATGACAATAGGCTCTTTTTCTTCTTTTTTATCTTTGAAACTAGGTTCTGTTTTTTCTACTCTAACAGAGCTGTCTTTGCTTTCCCATACTGGGTGCCATTTTTTAAAATTTCCACTGATCATTATATTTTTCTGAAATAAAATTAGAGTCTTCTGACGGTGACATGCTTTCTATGAATACCAGCACGCCTAAAAAAGCTTGTCCGGTTATCGTGATACTTTCTTGTGACTCCTGTATTGTACTATAGCGGGGTTGCTTAAATATGACATTGTCTTTTTCATAGCTAACTCTAAGGTAATCTTTTTTAATGTCTGATATTGTAACTTCATCATTGCCTTCTGAGTAGAAAGCCATGAATTGATTATCTGCATTGTCAATAAATTCTTTGAGTGATTTATAAAAAAGATGTACCTCATCATCTGCTATGTGGACAGGTATACCTTCTGTGAGGTATTTAATAAATTTTTCTCTGAATAACATTGTTGACTCCTATCTTTATTCTTATTATATTAAATATTCAATAGAATTACAACTTATAATTATCACATTTAATCTACGAGATGCTTAGAGGCTTATTTGATTTAACTTCAGAAAAAGGCACTATATAAACTTCGCCACCTTGTTTGACTGCAGTATAATTATCAATCTTTGCATTATAAAGTGCGGTACCGTCGACATATAAGCTAAAAATAGCGTAATTATCAGATCCCATACTTCCTTTCTTTGTTGTACTACCAACTATAAGTACGAAGTTGCTATTGACAGTTTGACCTTTTTTGTTAAAATATTTGCTAGTCCCCGTACCAGATTCAAGAAACTTACTAAGCGAATCATATTTGTTTTGACCGGCTGCGGTACCGCCGCCTTTTACGTTTATATCATTGTCATTGCCATCTGCACTTTTAATAAATGAAACCGGTATTGCATCAAGCTTGGGAATTTTATTTGATGCACGAGGAGGGCTATAACGTGTGTTTTGTATTGATTTTTTAAGCTCTTCATATGTCACCGGAGTATAGGACTGAGATATCGTCTTTGTTGATGCTGCAGCTGCAGTATCAATTGATGCAGCTGCATCTTCTAGTTTTCCCTTCAATTCCGGGTCATTTATTGTTTCATTGCTGTCAGCTTCAGAATATGTAACGTTACCATCTGAATCAGTATTTTGAGTATAATCAACACCCTCATATTCAAACGAAAGAGATGATCCCAGATCATCTGATGATCCCACATCTTTGCCGGCAGATAGATCTTTAATTAAATTTTCTATGCCGTCCAAGTCTGCTGTGTATCCTAATTTTTTAGCTATAGCAACAGGATTGTTTTTATTAGCATCAATCATTTCTATTTGTTCTTTATTTGCTACCTCTTTAATTAGACTAGCGCTACCTGTACGTAGTATTTCATTGATCATCATTCTTAGTTGACGTCTAGAAAGATTTTCATTGGCAGGTACCATTTGATTGCCCAAAGCACCGGCGGGTGTACGGACAATTCCGGATTTTACTTTTGGTTCTTCTGTTTTAGCTGGACTAGCTTTTTTCAGTTTTGAAAAGTCTTGTTTTTTCAACCATGCCGCAAAGTATTTTGATGTATTTTTCCCCCACTTGCCATCAGCGCCTTTTGGTGTTTTTGAAGAAGGCGCGCCGACAGTTGTTTGGATTGCTTTGACTTTATCACTAACAGGAAATTTAAACGAGCTGCTTTTTCTTTTCTGGGGTGCCTTTTTCTTTGAACTGGCTTGTCCGGAAGATTTCTTTTTAGGAACTGCTGAATCTTTATTATACTTGTCATAAGCACTTTTAATAGTCTCATTACGCATGAATGATTCAAAGTCTTTTGGCTTACTTTTTTGAGCTCCATTAAGTATACCTAGAAAGGTTTTTAGATCACCATCGCTACCAGCGTACGCTTTGTTACTTAACAAATTTGTTGCCAAGTTGGCCAATGCCGTGGTACCCGAAGCATTCCTCTTATCATCAACCTTATTATCTGCCTGTTGTCTTCTAGACGTAGTTTGATCAGGAAGTTTCATTCCGGCTGGAGTGCTGGGTGCTTCGAGCAAAGCTTTTCTTACTATTTTTCTAATTTGGCTTTCGTTAATTTTCATTATGATTATTCACTACTAAGGTCTTTTAATTTTTTCAACAGGCTAATAGATTCGCCGCTATTTATATCCTAAATGCTTACACATACATCAACTTAGATATAGTCATATTCATTCGGATCGCCGTAAGGATCATCTTCTTTTTCAGGTACAGATTCCCATACTACTCGCTTCATCTCTGAATATTCATCGCCTACCAAAGCTGTGTCATACCATTCTATAATAGAAGTACCTGTGTTTAGTTCTTTACCTGTTTTATTTTTAATTACTAGCGAAAAAATATTAATTGACCACAAATTACCTTTTGCTATTACATATGAAATTTCCGGACTCCACGGCAAATAAGAATCAAAACCCCAAGTATAGTCTGAACCATTATCTGGTTCTAATATTAACAGCTCTTCCCAAAGACCTTTTTCTTGATTAAGCATTTTTTTAACAGCTCTATTGTTTGATCTAAATGTATTGAAACATTTTTGCAGACCGGAGACGACAGACGATTCATTTGTACTGTATTCCATCATTTCTTCTAGCCCGTAGTCCAAAAGATCTTCAACTATTCTTAGGGTTTTCATTTTTTGGGCTGATTTTTTCTTTTGAATTGATTCTAGCTCTTTTTTAATTTCTGCTATTCTTTGCGTGCCAACTTGATCAGCAACTTCCTCTTCTGCAGCTGCTGCATATGCAGCAAATTCCTCTTCTGCAGCTGCTGCATTTTTATCGCTTAATATCATTTTCTTTGCTGATGTAACGTCACTCACACCCTCAAATGAATCTTTACCTGTTATCTTTTTCCACGTTGCTAAAGTCTTTTTTCCAATCTTGCCATCAGGCTTTCCATTTCTTACACCCAATGCAGCATTTATTTCTGCTGTGGTAGAAATTTTAAGTTTGTCAATTATTGCTTGCTGGATTTCAATTTGGGCTGCTCTAGAACTTAAAGCAGCTGGAAGTGACACAGCCTCTATAAGGACACGCCTTATTAGATTTCTTAATTTTGACTCAGTCAATTGCATTGGTTCACCTCTATATATTTTTTGCATAATAATTCTGACCGCAGTTGGTGATAAATGAGTTCCTGGCGTCCATTTTCTTCCGCCTATCATCAAGTCTCCTTTTTTAGGTACCTTGAGTTCGACCCCAGATATTCCAGTTTTTCCTGTCTTGTATAATGTAGTATACCATCTGGCCCACGAATAAAAGCTTTTTGTTTTGCCAGCTTTTTCTGCAACTCCATTAGTGCCAGAGTCTCCTCCGCGCCAAAGCTGATATATCTGTTCTGTATCTCGCTTATCTATTTTTCCTTTTGCTTTGGCCATGTAACCTTTCCAGTCAGAAGCAACGTTACTAGGGGGCGGCAATGTTTTTTCATTACTGATATCTGTATCTGGTGTGATATCTAATGGCTCAGTGGCTGTAGATGCTTGACCTTCCGATTCAATATCTGTAACAGCCACTGTTTTATCTAGCAATATTGCTTTTTGTCTACGTGCTTGACGTGTCCATGCTTCTTCATCTAGATATCCCATGTCGAAAAGCTCTCTATACTTTGCGTAAGGCTCAGCAAGTGATGTTGCAATTTGTGTGTCAGTAGCACCAGCATCTTTTGCTAATAAAACAGTGGTCATGACTGCGTAGACATTATTTCTACGATTTAAATCTAAGCCTTTAGGCTTGATGCCTTTAAAACCTACTTTCTTTGCTTTTTCTTGATAGCTACTATCTGATGACATGTCCCAATTGTGTGTGAACAAACTCTTTCCCAACATGCCTAGTTTGTCTTTAGCTTGTTTCTTGATGCTATAGTGTTCGTCTTTAATATCACCTATAAAGTAATCATTAATTATTCCACCTGCAAAAAAACCCAAAGATCCAGCAATACTGACAGGTAACGAAAACAACATGGAAAGGAATGAAGCACCACCGGCTGCTGCTCCAGATCCAACTACCACCGGAACGAGTGCAGTCGATGTTGTTCGTATGGCAACTTGTTTGGTGGCTTGTATAACACCTTGCTTTGCAACTTGTTTGACAGCTTCCTTTTCGCTTTGCTGTATTCCTAGGGCTAACATATTTCTTGCAGCCACTTTTTGAATTTCTGCTGTCGCACCAGGGAGTGCTTTTTGTGCAGCGGTTGTCAAAGCTTTCCTTACGGTAGGATTTTTATCAATTAACTTTTGTGCAATTTTTTGTGATGTTTTGTTTGGAGGTTTTGATGTTGGGCCACTAGGTTTTAGAGTACTAGGTTTTGGAATACTAACAGCGGTTTGTGCTGCTTTCGCGGCGGCCCTCTTCGCGGTCATCTTCGCGGCGTATCGATCTGCTGCTTTTTTCGCTGCTTCTTTTTTAGCTTTTTCAGCTGCTGCTTTAGCTGCTTTTTCAGCTGCTTCTTTTTTAGCTTTTTCAGCTGCTGCTTTGGTGAATGCCTCTTGCGCTTTCTTTAGCGCTTTGGGATCCATGCGGCCGTTTTTTATCCCATTCCGGACATTTGCTCGGGGGGGCGTACGGCCTTTGTCGAAG
>Ga0209535_1001907_pt1 | contig 13834 bp, 12 predicted proteins | sample LinPmetageLP28_FD_184041 | JGI IMG/M metagenome (GOLD analysis project Ga0209535, IMG submission 184041) | Marine viral communities from the Pacific Ocean - LP-28 (SPAdes) (version 2) | ecosystem: Environmental > Aquatic > Marine > Oceanic | place: Pacific Ocean | collected 2009-08-22 | reverse complement strand
TTTGTCATGCCAAATTTTGACATAAAGTGTTCAATCAATTGAATCCTGCTGGGCGTTTTTGGCGTTGCCATACGCTGCTGAATAATAGCCGACATCAGCTCTTGCCCGCCTATACCGCCTGCTTCAGCCATGTCAGCAATGTCGCCCATGCCAGCTTTTCTTAAATACTCAACAGTCTTATTCCGACGTTTTTTCTCTGTGCGCTGATTCCGAATATCTGCAATTGCGTTTGACATATTTGGATCTGGATTTACCGTCTGCGAATTAAGCCAATTTGCCATCACGCCGCTAAAGTCTTTGAAGCTGTCACGCTCAAAAAACCTTTGGCCTGTTTCGCCCGCTGCGCCCGGTTGCATTTTTTGTAAACCAAGGTTTGCGAGTAAGCCCCCGCCTGCATTCTGTTGCATTGGTGCATTCCTTCCTTGAGGCGATTGGTTGAACATGCCGGGGGCGGCTAGGGGCTGTGGTCTGGTCTTTGCAAAGTCTAGCAAATTTTTTTGGCGATTTCCTCGCCATTGAGCTATGCCATATGCCCCTTCCGCTGGATTGTGGGCATTTGAGTCAATCTGCGCGTGTGCCTCAACCATTAAGTTGCCAGCTATGCCAGCGGCTTGTGCTGGTGACATGCCTTGCTTAATAAAATATTCATATGAAGTTTTGACATTTGGCGGCAATCCAGCAGCAAGCTCTGGCGTTTTCATGGCGTTAAAAACTTCAACAGCATATTGCTGACGTTGACCTAACGTTTTGCCATCAGAACGCTCATACTTATCATCCCACGCCATTGCGTAGTCTTGCGGAGTTACATATTTTCCAGACGCAAAAGCATCAGCCGTGCGCTTCTCAGAGCCGCCAAGCTCATGCATGATGTAATCAAGCTGAGTTTGAAACGGTATGTTAAACTGAGGAACCATTCCGCTTACCTAGCTCCAAACATAAACGGCAAGCTCAGATAGTTAAACAAACCCGGATTTTGTGTCTTCGTTGTGGTGCTTGGCTGTGGGCTTCCGGTAATTGCCGCCATTGGATATTGCAACGAATTGTAAGGGGCATTAACAAAGTTGTTGTACTGGCCCTTCGCTGCGTCGATTAAACTCTGGTTCATGCCCTGCTGTAGCAATCCTTGGTTGTACTGGTCCTGCTGCAATGTGCGGCCCATGTTAAAGCCTTGCTGACCCAACGCTCCAAGCTGTGCGCCTGCATTTTGGCGCATGTTTTGCGCCATCATCATGTTGCCTAAGTTGGTGTTTGTCATCGCGTTTTGTGCGCCCATGTTCATGCCGCTGGCATTGTTTAGTGCGCCTTGATTATTTGCGGCAGCGGTGTTGGCAGCGTTGGCCCCAAATTGGCTTGCAGCAGAATTTAAGTTAGCATTTTGCAAGGCGGCAGCGTTAGCGGCTCGTGCGCCGAATTGAGATGCCTGCGACCCTAATCCTGCATTTTGAGATGAGGCATTATTCTGCGCATTGGCTAATAGAGAAAGCTGGGCGTTGTTTGCGGCCTGATTTAGATTATTCGCTTGGTTGTTCGCTTGCGCGCCAAACTGTGAGGCGTTGTTGGCTGCCGCTTGATTAGCGAGTTGGCTTCGCAGCGAGTTGGCCGCAGAAGTTGTGTCGGCTTGCAGATTTGCGTTTTGGTTGGCAAGCGCGGCTTGCATGTTGGAGTCGGCTCCGTAGCGGCGCTGAGAGTTAAGCGCGGCTTGGTTGGCAAGGCCAGCGGCGTTGGCCGCTTGCGCTCCAAATTGGCTTGCTTGATTTGTCATGCTGGCATTTTGCAAAGCTGCATTATTAAGCGCTTGCGCGCCAAATTGTGATGCCTGATTGCCAGCCTGCATATTTGCTACCTGCTGCTGAAGGCTATTAGCCGCCGTGTTAGTCTGAGCTTGCAGATTTGCGCCCTGATTTGCCATGCCAGCTTGCATACGGCGGTCAATGTCAGCTTGGGCAAGAGTTTGCGCATTAGTGAAGCCCTGTTGACGTAATCCAGTAGATGTTTTTGCCGCCTGTTCAGCAAATGCTCGGTTTGTTTCTGCCTCTGCAATGCCTTGCCTTGAGCCGCCAAATGCGTTGGCTGCTGTGGCTTTCGCTGCGTCATTTGTTTGCTGAATTTGGCGATTTCGCTCAATGTCGCCCATAGCCAAGTCAATCACGCCCGTGTCGTATTGGTTTTGATATCGTGACAGATCTGTGTCACCAATCTGACCAGCCGTTACGTCAAGCTCACGTATATCTCTGACGCCTGCTGCGCGTTCTGCATCATAGCCTTGAGCAGCAGCTTGCGCGGCGTTGTAGCCTTGCGAATTTGCCAGCGCTGCTTGATAATTTTGACCACCAACTTGGTTAGCGCCAATTGCTGCTGGGCCACTAATTTCACGCGCATCATATCCTTGCCCGCTTGTTTGTGCTGCGTTGTAGCCCGTCGCATTAGCTTTTGTCGCGTCGTAGCCTTGGCTGGTTGCATTGCTTGCATCATAGCCAGTTGACCCCATAAGTGCGGCTCGCATTTGTGCGGCTTGACCTTGAGGCGCTTGAAAGTTTGTGCCTTGCTGCGCTGTGTTTAAAGCATTTGTGTAAGCACTTGCACTTTGATCAAAAACGTTTTGACCTTGCTGGAATTGCTGTTGAGGCTGCTGCGCTTGTTGCGCTGGCATGCCAGTTCCACGCCGTAAAAGCTCCATCGCACCCTGCTGATCGCCTGCCAACATCATCTGACGTGCCTGCTCAGAATAGCCTGGCGCAAGCCCACCTTGGCCGTCCGTCCTAGCTGGACCTAGACTGTCTTGATAGGTTGGTGACATTGGATCGCCAACAGACATTTGTGGGGGGTTGTTTTGAAACGCCTCTTGGCCCGTTGTGAATTGCGGTTGATCGTTCATGCCCGGATATGGCCCCACAGCTTCAAAATTCCTTTTGCCCGATGTGTCAAAGCCATCAGCACCGAATTGACGAAGGCCCGTGGCGTTGGCTGGAATTGCGCCTTGGTTTGCTGCACCGCCCATTTTAGCGACCCCCTACGAATATTCCGACCGCGAAAAACTGCGCCGTTCGCGCTGCAAACTTTATGCCGCCGATCAAGGTGCGGCTTTCGCCTGTTGCGAAGTCAATATAATTGCGAAACTCCGTGTAGTGCTGGTGTGCTTTACCTTGCTCAATCTTGCGTTTACCAAGCGCTTGATAACCGCGCCTGATTGCTTCACCCCACCATTTTCCATGCAGTGCTTTTACGCACCACACGACAGCGCGGCGTTTTGTTTTTGGCGTAAATGCGCCACTCGCAACAGCGTGAGTTGCCACAACGCATTTGTCTGGATTTGTAGATTTCTGTCCAGAGTCGCTAGCCGAAACGCCACTATTTGCGGTGGAGTTTTGACTGATGATATTTGAGGCGCGAGCTATTCCACCGACGCGGTTGGTAGGATCGTTGTCATTGTCGTAAAAATTGCTTTGCATACCCGGCCCACCACCGTCAAACATATCGTTAAAAGATTGATAGCCGAAAATGCCACTGCCGCCAGCATTAGGCGTTGGCGCTTGGTAGTTGCCACCGTAGCTGTTTCCCCTGACCATAGCATCATAGTTTTGCTCGGTCATACTTGGCCTGCTGCTTTCTTGCTGAACTGGCCCACCTTGGGCTGGCATAGGTTGAACCGGCAACCCCTGATTTGGCGGCGTTGGCATCTGACCCGTTACTGGATCAATGAAAAAATCATCACGCGCAGCGGCTTGGCCGGGGCGAGCTTGACGAAATGCGTCAACGCTCTGTTGATACATTGGATAGCTACTGTAAGCTGACATGCCGTTGTAATCTTGTGCTTGAGGCATGCCAGCATTTACTGGGCCAGACGTACCCATGCCAAACGCACTTAATGCACCGTCAGTGTTTTGCATCGCCGCTTGCTGGCGTGGCGTGAGTGCGGCTACATCTGGCCCCATGTAAGGAATATCTCCAAGTCGTGCCAAACCTTCGCCGCGCTGAATGTTTCGCACCGCTGGATCCATTATTTCGCGTGGATATTCAACTTTTGATGTACTGCTGCCACCTTTTGCCATTAGATGTCCTTCCAAAATGCGACGTGCAAAACGTCAATGTTGTATTTCTTTAAGGCTCTTTCCCAGCCTTTACGCCCGTTCATGCTGATAGCCGTGCAGCCCTGCGATTTAGCAAATTCTAACACGTCAAGATGAATACTTAAAATTTCTGTGAGGTCGCCAGCGCCAAGAAAAATGTGCAGCACCTTTTTTTGAGGGTGGCTGATTATTTCCGTAACAATGCAACTTTTTTTAAGCGGCCAAAGCTGCATTAAACCTTTGTAGACGCCTTCAGCTACGTCAATAAAATCATGCGTATTTCCGCTGTGCTTTAGCGCGTTTTCAATGAGCGGCCTGCAACGTGTTAGTTGATCCATTAGAAAGCTCCGCTTGAGAGTGTGGCGCGTTTCCAAATATTTGCAGACCCATTGTGAGATGCTGTGCAAACGTAGATGTAGTTGGCGTCCCAGCTTACCAAACCAGCTTTATCGCCAGCCACGCCAACAGAGCTTGCTGGTACTGTGTTTTTAACAACAACCTCACGGAATGCGTTGCTTCTACTTACGATTGGATAAAGGGCTGATCTATCCCAAAGCAAAACGCCATCCTCGCTTGGTGTGTCATAACCGCGCCGTGAAACCATGACGGGCAAAGAACGCTGCACCCACTTGGTAAAACTTTGCGCCCAAATGCGAAAATTATCCGTAATTGGTGGTGGGCCTAACGTACTCATCTACGTCCACCTGTGCGAGCATCAAGGCGCATTATCCCAACGCGCCAATCAGAGCCAGCGCCCTCTACGCGCATTCTGACTTGCCTGCCTTGGAAACGGACGTTTGTAGGATTGGTCATTGTAAACGGGCCATGCGTCGTTTCGCTTGCATTTGGATAAAGTCGCGTTTTAAACTTGGCTGTGACGCTGCCTTGCGTTTTTTCGTCAGGCAACAGTTCCACAACGTTCATCACATTGTCGCCGTTGCCAATGGAGATTGGCCCTGTTTCGGCATGAGGCGTAGCGCCAGAGTAAGACGTTCCAACCTCATGCTCGTAAAGAATGCCAGAAGCGTCAAAATACATTGGGTATCTAAACGTACCTTTATCCAAACCGCTAACGCGATCTAACGTGCCAGTTGTCCAAATGTTTTCGACATAATCAAAGCTCACGTAGCGGTCATTCTCCATTGAGTTAGCGCTCGGATAAAACCATGTAATTTCTGACCACTCAGAGTTTACAACGGCGTTAACCTTTGTCATTTGATCCTTGTTAATGTCAGAAAAAACGTAATCGCCAACCTCGCAAGAAATCGTTTGAACTTGGCCGCCCGTGTACATGTGAAAAGACCTATCGCCCATCCAAAATACGCCTGCATCGACGGTTGCCGCTGCCTTTGCGCCGACCATGCCACAGCTTGTGCCAACACGTTCAATGCCGTAAACAAAAGGTGGGCCTTGGTAGGTCATCGCATGCGCATCTTCAGTTGTAATTATAAGCGCTTGGCCGCGTGTGCGTAAACCAGCTAGAATAACACCGTTGGTCTGGATGCGTAAATCACCAGCTTGATTGGTCGCTGCCGCCGTCCACAGATTATTGTTTTCTTGATCGCTCCATTGCACCTTACGCGGATCGCCGCCAGCGCCAAAACAGACAACGAAACGCTCCTCAGTCACCATCATAGCGCTGCAATTCGTTGGCGCGTTTGACAGTAATGCAGCGTCAGTTGAAGCGTTTAACTGCCATTCATACAGCTTGCCGTCATCAGAGTGCATTGCTAAAAGATATTCACCCCAATTTTCAAGGCTCCAAGTTGTTGCGCGATACACAATATCTGCGTCAGCGCGAGGTGTGCCGTAAGTTTCGTCATTATATAGGCCAGAGCCGTAGCCCGTGTTTAAAGTCGCATTTACGCGCCCTGCCGTAAAAGTATTTGGTGTGATGTCAGAAGCCGTGCCGCCAGCGTCAATAATATGAAGTTTATCATGCGTTCCAGCAGCGATAAAGCGCACGTCGGCGTTTGTTTCCCACGCCAAAACAGAACGCGGAACACCTGACAGATTTACGCTTTGTCGCTGACGCCAGCCGCCGATTGGACGCAATGCGCCCTCATGCCAACGGACAAGGTTTACATCGCGCCAACGATTTGCTGACATTAAATCAGTGCCGTTTCGATGTGCGCCGTTCGGAATATTAAGGGGTATAAGCGGCATGCTTTATCCTACGGCTTTGTCGGCCATGAAATTGTGGCTGGAAATTCTGACTGTTGCGGCACTTCACGAAGTTGTTGACGGTAGGCTGTCATTTGGCTCGACATTGTTAAGTCTGCCAAGGCAAGGTAATCTGTCTCAGCAAGAAGCGCATTTCTTTTTTCACGAACGTTATCCGCAAGTTGCGCTGCTAACCTAGACTGCTTTGCAGTCACCTCATCGCTAGATTTGTTGACGATGGTTTTTTCACCTGTCGTACAGTTTATTTCAATTTTAGTATCTGCCATCTTTAAACTCCATACAACGTAACATCGCCCTCAGTTGAGTTTCCGTTAAAATCTATTTCAATTCTTTCTAAAACTGCTGGTAATGTAATATTGCCAGACACAAGATTTAAAATATTATCACCAATTCCGATTGAGCTTTGAGCAGTGTAATCAAAGGTGCTGCCAGATGTACCATCGGCCCTAGTTATAATAATTTGACCTGTTACGACTTCGCTGCCAGATGTGTTTTGCGTTTTTGCTATTCCGCCAGATTCATCTCGTGTAATTGGGGCTTGGCCTGATGTGCCTTGAATTAATATTGTTTGATAGCCGCTTGTTATCATTGAGCTGTCGTTTGATAATCTAACATAATTTACGCCTTGAGCATTTGGGGCGTAAAAAGTAAGTACAAACATTTTTGCAGTCGCAGGCAGTCCCGTAAATGTAAAAGTGTCTGCATTATTTGCATCTAAAGTGGCTAACTGGGTTAGACCGCCGCCGCTTGACGCATTTTGCCACGAAATATCAGTACCGTCAGATGTGAGTATTTGATTGGCCGTGCCTTTTGTTAGCAGGGCTGTTGCTCCAGAAGAATTTCCGTAAATTAATGACCCACGACTTACAGCATCTAAAGTGTTTAACTCTGCCGCCGTTGATGAAACGCTTAAATCTGCCAAGCTGCCAGTTTTTGCATTTAGCTGGGTTTGAACGGCTGAAGTAACGCCATCTAAATAATTAAGCTCGGCTGTCGTAACGGTTGCGCCGTTTAGGATTTGAAACTCAGTGTTGTCAACGCCGCCTAATAAACTATCTAAGCTATTGATATTGTTATTTAAATATGAACCCCACGCATCTTCATCGCCGTTTATGGCTGGCATATTCCATGAGTAGTTTGTAGTTTGAGTAGCCATTTTATGCAGCCCTTTCTAATAGATCAGATGTTGTCCAATTTGTGTTTGCTGCGTTTGCTTCAATCCAAGTGGTGCTGACCGCGCTTGCTTCAGTCCACTTTAATTCACCGCTTGCCGTCATTGCGCTGACCGCTGATGCAGACGCTACGTTGGCCTCAACAGTGGCGCTTGCAGTTGACGTAAATATGGACGTTGCAGCAATGGTTGCAGCGCCAACAACATCAGACACGGCGCTTGCAGTTACGCTTGAGGATGTCGAAATTGACAACGCGGCATCACGAACAGCTTGCGCCGACGCTGACACAGTTGAAGTGCAGGCGATTGTTGCTGTCGCATTCTCAACACTTTGGTTAGCACCGTATGAAAATGTGCCGTATAAACCTTGACCGTATCCTTCACGATAGCCCGTTGCAGTGTTGTAAGTAACCGCGCTTGCTGTTGTGGAAGATGTGCAAGCAATTGTTGCCGCACCTTCAATATACACCTGCATAATCTCGCCAGTGGATGAAACGCTCGCCGCGCAAGCAATTGCTGCCGTGCCGTTTTGGATACGCTCACTTGCAGCGCTTACAGATGCAGCGCAAGCAATGGTTGCAGCACCGTTTGTAAAGCCGTCATCTGCGCCTGCTGACCCTATGGGCGCTGCTGATATGGGTGTAAAACCTAGCATGCGTTAGCCAGTCCAGAGCGTAGTTGGCGCGGTGTAATCAGCCGCGCTGTATCGAGCCAAACCTTTGGTAATTCTCAGATTTTGAATATTGCCGTTAAAATATTCGCTGGCTGAGTAAGCGTGTTTTCCGACTGCAAAATTATCGGCGGTGTAGTTTCGGGCGGTTGTAGCTGTTGCAACCTGAGACACGGTTGAAGTGCCTAAATGCAATCGATGATTTGAACCATCCCTGCTATACGATACATAATACCAAGTGTTTGCAGAAACTGCGCCCGTAGCGGAAGAAACAAGAAACGCGCCAGAGTACACGTATATTTTTCCAGATGCATCAAACGCTATGCACCACGCGGTGCTATCACCAGCATTGGTTCTAGTACCCATTATGTTACGATAGTTCGCTATATCGTCGGAATTGAACCAGCATTCCGCTGTGAAGTCTGAGGTTCCAAAATTTGCAATGTTTTGATTATTTAATGATATATAATCGCCAGAGCCGTCAAATTCTACCGAAAAAGCGTTGGCGATTTTTGTGGTAGCATGACCCGTTGTGTTTCCACTCAGAGTTAGATTTGCACTTTGAGACTTGTCAAAGACTTTGGCTCCTTGGCCTGATACAAGCAACTTGGTGTTTGTAACGGCTGTTAAAGGAGCAGTCGGAACAGATGTTTGAACCGCCCCAGTGCCTTTGATAATCCGTAAATCCGCTAAAAAGCCTACAAAATTACTGGCCGCACCGTCTACGCTAAAGCCTCTGCCTATTTGCGTTCCACTAGAGTTAAAATTAAAGGTCTGTGATGAAGATATTGTAACAGATGCATCTGCCGACCCATTAATATATATTTTTAAATCTGTCGAATTTTCTCTTGTTATGGTAACGTAGTGCCACTGTTTTAAAGCCAGAGTGTTGGTAGTAACAATAGCTGGATCACCTACGCCATTCGTGTACATATAGATTTTATTAGCTGCTGTGTGATTATCCCACCTGATACTCGAACTGCCTGCTACACCGTAATTTATGCTCGAAAATATGGCTGGGAAATTGTTTGACTGCGTATCAGCGTAGAACCAAAAATTAATAGTCCAAGGATTGGTTCCAAAATCGAAATCAGATAACGAAGAAAAACTAAAATAATCACTAGAATCTAGTTCAATACTTCCACCGTCATCTGCATTAGCTTCGCTATAATCGTATGGGCCGCTTGGAACTATTTTATGTGTACCAGCTATTTCAGTAATTGCATGGGAATTGTCTGAGTAGTCGGCTCTATAACCAGAAGTGCTTGGATAAAGAAAAACAGTGTTTGATATTTTTGCAAGGGCTTGAGTCGGAACCGTGTACGTCGATCCCGTATAAAGTTCGGTTCCGTTTAAAATTCTAACGTCCGTCATTTCCCCTTGAAAATCGTAATTGCCGCCAATGTAATCGCCTAAACGCGTTGGGTTTGATGCTGTCGTAGTGTAACTGTCGCCAGTTTTAATTCTATTGCCATCCGCAAACATAGAAATTACACCCGTAGACGAGCGACACAAGGCAACGTGATGCCATGAATTTAGACTTAGATGATGCCCCGAATCTTTCACCCCTGTCGTAGAATTAAACCAATAAACTCCACGGTTTGATCCATTCCCTGTCCCCCAAAAAATGCCAGTCCCAGTTTCGGAGGCTCTAGTTTCAATGAAGTTCATATAGTCCCGTGGGTAGGCTGGGATGTAGACCCACATTTCCCACGTATATGCTCCAGAGGCGCCAGCCCCTGACGAAACAGCGCTAGGCAAAGACAGTCCACCAGTTCCTGACATATTTAGACTGAATCCGCCTTTTCGATATGGGCTGAAGCTGCCTTGGCTTGGATCGCCAGAGGCCGTAATCGTGTGGCCCGACGAACTACTATCGGTAAAAGTCGAGTTAGTTCCAGCGGCAGAAGCATGAAGCAATAATGACGTGTAGCGTGAATTAACCACTGCAAAGCTTATACTAAAGCTGGCAGATTGATTACCTACCGCCGCGCTATCTGACACGTCAAAGCGAATTGTTATAGTGCCGCCTGCGCCAGAGCTAACAGGGGCTAACGTAAACACGTTTGACGATTGGCTAAGGCTTGCAAGCACATCTGATTGAGTGCCGCTTGTGACGGTTGCGCTGTAAGTTAGGGTTGTGCCTTCTTCTGCATCAGCGCCAGTAATTGTGACAACCGTATTTTGACTTTCCGTCATCTCAAAAGTGCCATTGGCAGCAATTGTTGACGTTGAGCCATCTGTTGTTTGACTGACTGAGCTTACGGTTGGCGACGTGTTAATTGTTGCAATCGCATACCAGCCGCTACCGTTATACATCATTAGCTTGTAGTTATCTTGGCGATACACCATGTCGCCTACGGACGGGCTGGAAAGCGCAAGCATAGCTGATTGATTAGCAACAGAAGTGACGCCGCCAGAGGGTGCGCCAGTATTAACGCTTGCACCCATGTTGCTATGTGATGAGCATTTGTACCACAAGGCAGGCGCGTCTTGATGTAGTTTTACCTCGGTGTAAGCACCTTTTGAACCGGGTGTGCCGACCGTGCGAACACCTGTTGAGTAGGTTGAACCGTCAGCGCTGCCGGATGCTAAAACAAGAGGATGACTAGCGTTTGTACTGTCAGACTGATCTAGCCTATAAGTAATACTCGGAAGCAGTGTAATGATTTGCTGGGAAGTGCCGTCAATAACAAACTTACCGCCTGCAACCGTTACAATTATTTCCTGCGTAAAGTCAGCGTCAAGCGCTGTAACGAAAACGTGATGTGTGCCAGTGCCTAAATCAATTCTAGTATTACTGTTTGAACTAAGCTGAACTAAATTATCAAGGCGAAGAAGCCTAGTTGCGGTACTTGAGCTATACACTGCCTCACCAATTTCAAAATCAGTGCCATTCTCAGCTTCGATGCAATACCGCAAAAGATCGCCGTGGACAACGCCAGCCGTGGCAAATGTGACAAAGCCGTCAACCGCACTTCCGAGCGTAATCGTACCCGTGCCGGTGGTCGTTGTCGTCATCTTTGCGCGGTTGAAAAGCTTGCTCATGTCAGCACCTAGTCTAGCGTGATGGACAAATTGGACGCTGGAATACGGAACGCATCGCCGTCGTTAATGGTCTTGGACGCTGACAATGCAGAGTAGACAATCATGTTGCCGCCGCTGCTTGCATCAAAGACGGCCAAGTGTGAAATTGTACCCCAATTGCCGCCTGACGCCGCTGTAAATTCAATTGCGCCGGAGTTGGTTGCTGCGTTGCCAGAAACGGCAAACGCCGCTGCTTTTCTAGCGTAGGCATTGCCGCTAATTTCAGTACCGCCTGCTGCTTCGCCCGGTGCGCCAGTAAACAAGCCGATAAACCAAGCCGTAGGGCGTGTGACGCTCGTTGCAGTAAATGTATAGGTCAGTAAGTGCGTTTCATGGGTGTTGGTAAAACTCATGCTTTTGTCTCCATATCGAGCGGTATTATGTTACCATGTGTCATCTAATTTAGAAAGAAGTGACGCGCATGCGAAGCCCAGAGCCAGCATTGCGTGTATTGTCTGAGGATGTTTGCATTGAAGCGAGCGCAGAAGCGTACATTGAACCCCAAACTTGCAGGCGCGCATCATCAAGCAAATATGGCGCTGCCTGCATCAACGCGCCGTAAAGATAAACGTCGGGCGCATCTGCCAGCACGAAATTTGACGTATTGCTGTCACTTAGCGCGGGTATCTTAGCGTAATAGGTTAACTGCGCTGTATAATTGCCGTCTGGCGTTGGATAAAGCTCAATTTGGTTGCCAATGTGGGCGTATTGCTTGGGGCGTCCTGACGTGTTGCCGCTGCTTTCGCGCTGTGTCAGCATTGCGTCCAAGCTCACTAGCTCCAAGCGGTGCGTTGTGCCGCTGGTGATGCCAAGGCGCACAGTTTCAAGATGATCGCCGGGAAGCTGTACAAAGCGCGTGTCAAGCGTTGCGTCATCGCGGTCAATCATTTGCAAGTGCCGCAAATCCCGATTGAGTGCCGCCTCAGTCAACGCAATGAAATCGGGTATAACGGAAGTTAAATCATCCCGATTCAGCCAGCTCGCTATAGCGGTTTTTAACTCGGCGTAGGTGGTGATGCTCATTGGAGTAACCCTCTGTTTTCACGTTGTTGAGGTTGTTGCATGGCAAGCAAGCCTGCGAGCGGGTTGGCGTTGGCGTATGCTGGAAAAAAGCCAAATTCGTTGACATCATTGCCGTCAAAGTAAATGTCTTTTACTTTAACCTTCATTGAAATAACTTTGCCTTTTTCGTTGCCATCTTGACCGTAGCCATCAAGTGCGTGCAACTCTGCATATTTTGGGCTTAATGTTACAAAGTCACCCTCGTTAATATTCGTAACGTCGTTTGGTACAGCGCGGTAAATAGTCACCTCTGCATCTGGCTTGCCCTTAACGGCATTAATGACCCTGTAGCTTTGTTGATTTGCTATACCAAACTCATCGCCTTTAAAGCGCGGCCCCGGCGCATATATTCTTGATCCAGAATTGCTGTAGAAGTCGTTAGGATAGCCCGCGTTTTCGCCATTTGTTGCCTTAGTTACGTCATCAAGTCGCACCGGGTTATCATCGCTAGGCCCACGCGGTTGGTGCTGCATTCTGTAATCAGTGCTGACGGCATCATCGTTTGGATCGTAACCAAATCTCTGAATATTTGCTTGACGCCGCAACTCAGCAGGCGAGACTTTAGCATCACTCGCCAGCAATCCCGCCGCGCCTGCCGACTTGCTCGCGTTGGCGTAAAAATCTTCCAACTCTGGCTGTGCAAAACCTCGCAGAATAGAGTTGGCACTGCGCGGATCTAAAATCTGGCGCGCTGTGGCTGTCTCCAGAGCGGCCTGCACGCGCTGAATAGGGGCGGCATTTATGTTGGCAGGGTCTACGCCGTTTTGGGCAAGTATGTCAGCCAGTTCGGGCTTGGCGCGAGCGTGCTGACTTAGTACAAGCGCGCCGACGCTGGCGTTGGCGTTGGCTGCTGATAAGTTGGACAAGTCAGAAAATTCTGGATCAAATCTAGCGAAACGCGAGCGGATGTTGGCGGGGTTAGCAAAAGTTCGCTGATCTTCAACTTGTATGCCATCATATTCCCCAAGCGCTTCATTAAATGCTGCTGTGCTTTCTGGCGTTCCTATTCCAAATTCACGCCTAACGCTGTCTATTTCGGTTCTAACTTCTGGTGGCGCTGGCTTGTTTGTGCCAATAAGAGACAAAACATTTGCGTTTCCATCTCGCGTACCTTCTGCATAGCCACTTGCTACATTAGGCTCAGGTGCAACGTAAACGCCGGGTCCGATTAAGCCTCTCTCACTTGGCCGAAAACTAGAGAAATCGTTGCCAGTCCCATGATAAAGCGGCGTGTCACTGTCAAAACCCAACTCACTCGCTCTAGCCATTCTGGCATTCTCGGACATATCTAGCGGCGTATTGTTAAACATGTATTGCGGGTCAGCCGCTGCCATCATGTCGTTTGTAACTTCGTTGGCACGTCCTTGAGCGCGCAGCTCTAAGATAGCTTTGGCGTTGGCCTCTGCTTGATTGCGTGGCTCTGGTAGCACAGCCAGCAAGCCAGCACCTTTTGAGGCGTTGGCTGCTGGCGCAAATCTAAACGCAAGGCTAGGGCTTCCATCAGACTCAACCATTGTTATGGCATCAGCGCCAACATTGTCTAAAAACTGCTTCTCCGCTGCGCTACTGTTTTGATTACCTGTTTGGCGATTG
>Ga0209535_1001906_pt1 | contig 13840 bp, 16 predicted proteins | sample LinPmetageLP28_FD_184041 | JGI IMG/M metagenome (GOLD analysis project Ga0209535, IMG submission 184041) | Marine viral communities from the Pacific Ocean - LP-28 (SPAdes) (version 2) | ecosystem: Environmental > Aquatic > Marine > Oceanic | place: Pacific Ocean | collected 2009-08-22 | reverse complement strand
AAATTATCAAGAAGTAGTAGACATAGCGTCTAAACATTTAGGTACTGTAGGAGGTGCAGGATACAAAGATACGTATGCTCCTGAATTACTAGTTAAAATTCCTAGAAGTCTTAATCGTGAAGGTTACGGCCTGACTGGTAAAGAGTTTGTAGGAGTAGATACCTGGAATGCCTATGAGGTATCAGCCATCACTACTAAAGGCCAACCTGTTGCCGGAATGCTTAAAATAGTATGTCCATCAGATAGTGAGAATCACGTAGAATCAAAATCTATAAAGTTATATTTAAATTCTTTTAATATGACTCAAATAGGAGATAATGCATCAGATTGTATTACTGGAATAGAAGCAAGAGTTAAAAGAGATTTAGATGAACTATTAGAGACCAATACAACCGTTACATTTTATGGGTCAGATATTGAAGTAGAAGCTCTATCGTTTGAGTACGAGGATATTTCAGAAGTTGTAGATTTAGATACTGTTGACTTTACCGCATTTAAATCAGATGCTAGTCAATTAGAAGTCGGAGAAGGAAGAGAATTAAAAACTAGATCTAACTTATTACGTTCTAACTGTAGAGTAACTAATCAACCAGATTGGGGAGATGTATTTATAAACATGAAAGGTGAAAATATACCTACATTAGAATCATTAGCTAAATATATAGTAAGTCATAGAACAGTAAGTCATTTTCATGAAGAAATTTGTGAGATGATATTTGCTCATCTAACTGAGAGATTTAAACCAGAACACTTAATGGTTGCTTGTTTATATACACGTAGAGGAGGTATTGATATAAATCCTATTAGAGCTACCCATTCATCTTTAATACCTTCATTCTTTACTAACCCAGAATATACTATTCGGAAAACTATAAGACAGTAATGGCTGAAATTATAATAGAAGAAGAGAAGCAACTAATTGCTACCCGGAAAGCTCCTGGAGATAATTGGATATTAGAAATAGATAAGACGACAGTTATAGAAGGTTTAGTAATGGCACTTACAATGTATATGCGTAAAACTAAATTTAAAGGCTCTTATCAGTTAGACCCGTTAGACGGTAAACTATATACAATCGAGGCTATTGAAATAGAAGTACCAGAAGAAGAACCAATGAAGTTCGATCTTTATGGAGAATTCTAGGATTTGGAAGACTTGGGCAAGAGCATTAGGTGAGAAAGTAGGTGAGGATAGTAAGAAAGCTGACAACGTAGCTTGGATAAGAACCCTTATAGTACTACAGGCTGTTATTTGCAACCTTTTTATTGTTATTAACATCATTTTAGGTTGGTTGTCTGATTAAAAGTTCTTATCTTTATATTAAATAAAAAGGTTATATATGCAGTTAGAAAAGAAGTATTATACCGTCCAAGACTCTGAGACGTTAAAACTAATGGAACAGCACATTAAAGAGTCAGATGTAATTGCTGTCGATACTGAGACGTCAGGTCTTAACCCTAGAAAAGATAAAGTTATAGGTTGGTCTCTATCTGGAGCTGAAGGAGTAGGTTTCTATATACCTACTTTAGTATTTAACTTTGAAAAGGATATACTTGAATTACAAAAGATTAACGGAGAGTCTACAGAAGATATTTCTAGAAGACTACTTTCTTTACTCAAAGGTAAGAAACTTGTATTTCATAATGCTTCATTTGACGTCCAGTTTATAAATAATTTTTACGGTGTTGACCTCTCTATGGAGATATGGGTTGATACTGGTTTACTTGTTCATACAGTTTATGAAGAAGGCGCATTTGGTTTTGGTAATCCTTTTGGACTAAAGTCTATTGCTATTATGAACCAAGAGGCATTAGGACTAGATGTTGAAAAATCAGCTAATGAGGAACAAATTGAACTTAAAGAAAGTATTAAACGAAATGGAGGATCTGTTACAAAAGAGAGTTTTCAGATATATAAGGCTGACTTGGACATTCTTAGTAAGTATGCTGCTGCTGATACCGACCTTACTTTACGTATATGTAATCTATACCTGGGAAAACTTGAAGAAGAAGGTTTAACTAAATTCTTCTTTGAAGATGAGGTTATGCCCATCTATAGAGAAGTTACTTTACCAATGGAAATGTTAGGAGTAGATTTAGATATGGACCTACTAAATAAGGTTAATTTAGAAATTACTGAAGACTTAAAGAATAATAAAGGGATAGTAATGAAATCTCTTCTAGCTACATCAGAGGCTAAAGCATGGGTACTAAAAACTGCAGAAGATAAATTTCCTATATCACATAAAGGTAACTTTGCTCAAAAGCTAGTAGCTAGATATTCACTACCTTTAGATAAGAGTGAAAAAACTGGTAAGTATTCTTTAACTCAAAAGAAGATAGAAGATTTAGAAACTACTAATGAAACTGAAGAAGGAGTTAAACAATTCCTACTTACTGGTGATATTGAGCATATCAATGAAAAGGAAGCTAAGAGACTATGTTTAGATATGTGGAAAGAGTATAACGATGGTGAATACATTAATATACAATCTAAAAAGCATCTAGGTGAGATAGTATTTAAGTATATGGGTGAGAAACCTCTTACTTCTGGTGCCAATACGAAATCAGGTAGAGATAAGTTTGACATGAGTATGGTTGAGCATTTATCTTCTACTCATCCTTGGGCTGAAAATCTTAGGATATATAATAAATTACTAAAAGTTAAATCTACCTATGTCGATCGATTCTTAGATCGAAACGAAAACGGTAGGTACTACTTTTACTTTAAGCAGAATGGTACAGTTTCTGGTCGTTATGGATCAGATGCTCAACAATTACCAAAACCTCTTGAAGAAGGAGAAGATGCTCCTATCTTGATGAAGCATATTAATATTGTTAGAGCATTCCTTGTTGCAGGTAAAGGTAGAAAAGTTATTGATGCTGATTACGAATCTTTAGAACCTCACTGCTTTGCCAGTGTAACTGGAGATAAGAATCTACAAGAAATCTTTAATAACGGTTGGGATTTCTATTCTACTGTTGCTATAAAGACTGAAAACTTAGAAGCTCAAACGAGTCGATTTCCGAATGGTATATCTGCTGATAAAAAAGCTGATAACTATCTTAAAAAGTTAGAACCTCTTGCTCGTAATAAAGCTAAGGCTTATTCATTAGGTATTGCATACGGAATGGAAGCTTATGCCTTAGGTAAGACTTTAGAAATACCTCAGAAGAAAGCTGAAGAATTAGTTCAAGGTTACTTAAATGGTTTTCCTCAACTTAAAGAGTGGAGACAGAGATCTAGAGAGCAAGTAAAAGCTAATGGTCAGATTTCTAATTTTGTGGGTAGAGTTAGGCATTTACCTAAAGTTAAAAAGATATACTCTAAGTTTGGTGATAGAATGATGGACTGGAGGTTTAGAAAAGAATTAGAAGTGCAGTACGGCAAGGCTCAGGTCTTACAGGCCTACCGAGACTATAGAAATGGTCTTAACAACTGTCTCAACTTCCAATTGCAGTCCCTTGCAGCGGCAGTTGTTAACCGTGCTGCATTACAAATTAATCGTAAAGCTAGAGAGTTAGGCTTAGATGCTAAAGTACAAGCGCAGGTACATGATCAATTGATTATTAATTGTGATGAAAAAGATGTAGAAATGTTTGCACCTATCGTTCAACAGATTATGCAAGATACTACTCAACTACCGGGTGTTACTTTAAAAGCTCCACCAGAGATATCTAATAACTGGAGAGATGGCCATTAAGAAGTATTTAGAAATTTACTTTGATGATGAAAAAAATGTTGTTGAACTATACGATAGTCCTGTAGTTAGAGCATTTATAAAGTCACACGAAGAATATAAAAAAAGAAATATTCCTCAGAAAACACAATTGCAGCAGGCAGCAGTACATTGTCACAGTAATAGAGATTTTAATGATACCATTATTACTGGCGGTACAGCTTTAGATGCTATTGTAATGATTAATGAAGCAATAGACGGTGCTAATAGTTGTATTGAAGGTGAGAAATTTCCATTAAGTCCTCACTTAGGTATGACTTGGGTAACTCTTAATAAAATTCACAGACATTTTACTACAGCTAGTTCAACTTTATGTACATGGGACCATAAACTTAGTAATGAAAAACTGTTTGAGTTAAAATCTATACAGTATACAGATAAAGCAAAGTTTATGAGAAAACATTCTCCTAAAGACTTTAAAGTTACTGATTTAGAGTCTTTTAAAGATAATATTGAACGAATAAATCAAGGTGTCCATTTGTATGAAACTTTTGTAGGTAGTGAAAGAGCATCTATATGTGAACGAGTGGCTAAAAGTACAGATTATTTTGAAATAGATTGGAACCATAGGTTGCCAAACGGTCACATGTCTTTTTTTCATGGAGAAAGAGTATCAGCAGAAGACGTAAAAGATAGTTTCCCAACAGATTATTCAGAGGCTGATTTATTTGTAGGAAAAATGATTGAAGGAAAAGATTACGAGTTTGCATTTTGTGAATATGATGAAGCTATAGAATTTGATATTACAAACTTAGATTGGATATGTGGTGATATGAGACTACACCATAATAAACAAATAAACGATTTCTACTTTAAAACTGAATACAATGTTTGGACTAAAGAAGCAGGGTTATTAGATTGGATGCATTTACCAGTACCATTAGGTAAGTTAGTAGAAGTTAATTCAGATTTCTCTAAAGCATTTGTAGATTATGATTCTCCGGAAAGAACAACCGACAGTAGACCTGTACTGAATTTACCTTTTAAAAAAATAAACACTAAAATAGTTGTTTAACAAAGGAAAAGTAACTATATTTATATTAAATAAAGATCGACCTCAGAGCGAACTTAATTTTTTTAACCCGAGTAGCTTAGGCACTCACAAATTTAAATGATATGAATACATTTTTAACTGAACGTAATCCGTTCGACATTTTAGTAAGGAATTTTTTCCAAGACGCAGGAGCATATAGACCTCTTGCAGAATCCAAATTACCCCACCCATTAGATATTTACGAAAGAGATAACGGTCTAGGACTAGATATAGCTTGTACTGGCATCTCAAAAGAGGATATTGAAATTCTTATTGAGGGTAATATAATCAGAGTAAATTACGACAAACCACAAGAAGAAGATTTAGGCGAGTATATCCATAGAGGTATCGCTAAAAGATCATTCAACTTAGGGTGGAAAATTGATAGTAGATTTAACCTATCTAAAGCAACAGCCGAGTTTAAAAACGGACTGTTACAAATTGTTATACCTTTTGCTAAAGGTTCAGAGACAAAAACTCTTAAAATTAGCTAAATAAACCTGCTCTGAGGTTGTTTCTTTAAATATATTTTCTTATATTAATAATAAATTAAATAGTTTTATGCAAAAAGTTTTAAATCCATCCAATGACAGAATCCTCATTAAACCTATAGATGAAGGAGAGCAAACATATGGAAGTATAGTGATACCTGATATGGGTAAAGAAAAGCCAGCAATGGGTACTGTAGTCGCAGTAGGACCAGGCAGATTATCTGAATACGGTAAGTCAATTCCTGTTAGATCTTGTAGAGTAGGAGATACTGTTTTAGTCCCTAAAATTGGTACCCTTAGAATAGAATTCGAAGATGAAGAATACTATATCGCTCAAGATAGAGAAGTATTAGGAGTAATAAGAGAACAATCAGCAACATTAAATACAGAACATGATATCTAAGAAAATTACATTTTCAGATGAAGCTAGAATGAAATTGGCTCAAGGAGTTAATCAATTAGCAGATGCAGTTACAGCAACATTAGGTCCTTCAGGACGTAACGTTATAATAGAACAAGACCAAGGTAACCCTACATCAACTAAAGATGGCGTTACAGTCGCTAAGTCTATCGAATTAAAAGATAAAGTAGAAAATTTAGGAGCTCAAATAGTTAAACAAGCTTCTATAAAAACAGCAGATCAAGCTGGTGACGGTACTACTACTTCTACATTATTAGCTCAGTCTATTTTATCAGAAGGTTTAGATAGAATGAATGCTGGTTCTAATGCAGTTGATATTAAAAGAGGTATCGAAGATGCTGTTAAAGATGTTACTAACTACTTAGAAACTATTATTAGCAAAGAGATAACAGATGAAGAGCAACTTAAACAAATTGCAACTATATCAGCAAACAACGATATAGAAGTAGGTGAATTGATAGCATCTGCAATGGACAAAGTAGGTCAAGATGGAGTGGTTACTATTGAAGAATCTAAGACTGGTGAAACTTATTTAGAGACAGTCGAAGGAATGCAATTTAGTAGAGGTTATAAATCACCATATTTTGTTACCGATAACAATAGTATGCAAGCTGTGTTAAACGATCCTTTAATATTAATAACAGATCGACAATTAACTCAAGTTAAAGAATTACTACCTATCTTAGAAGGCGTGTCTAATCAAAATAAATCTCTATTAATTGTAGCAGAGAATATTGGAGGAGAAGCATTATCTACATTGGTAGTAAATAAAATGAGAGGCATACTTAATTGTGTTGCAGTACAAGCTCCTGATTTTGGAGATAGACGTAAAGCAGCATTAGAAGATTTAGCTGTGCTAACAGGAGGAACAGTAGTCTCAGCTGATAAAGGAATGAGGTTGGATAAGTTTAAATCTGAATGGCTAGGATCAGCTCATAAAGTAACAGTCGGTAAAGATACTACTACTATTATCGATGCTAAAGGAGATGAAGAGCTACTAAATACCAGAGTAGAAGAAATAAAAAATCAAATTGACCAAACAACATCACCATTCGACAAAGAAACATTACAAGATAGACTTGCTAAATTTTTAGGTGGAGTTGCTATTGTACATGTTGGTGGTCATACTGAGGTTGAAATGAAAGAGAAAAAAGATAGAGTGGATGATGCTTTACATGCAACACAAGCTGCTTTAGAAGAAGGTATTTTACCAGGAGGTGGGATTGCTTTACTAAAAGCAGGTCAATTTTTAACTGACATACTTACCAATAGTATGGATGATAGTCCTAAACCGGAAGGTGATAAACTAACAGGTTATGATATTGTAATTAATGCATGTGAAAGACCATTCTATAAAATACTAGAGAATGCTGGTTATAGTGTTGACCAAATAGGTGATATAGAATCAAGAATTAAATCTGAAGACAGTGAATGGTTTGGTTATAATCCCAGAGAAGAAGATTTCTTTGATATGTTTAAAGAAGGTATTATAGACCCTACAAAGGTTACTAGGTTAGCTCTAGAGAATGCAGCATCAGTTGCAGGAACGTTATTAATTACTGAAGCAGTAGTTAGTAAAGGAAAAGAAAAAAAGAATACAGCACAAGGAGTTGATCCTAATATGCTGTTAGGTTAGTTAATTAATTAAATTATATTTATGAATAAGCAAGAATTATTTGAAGCAATTGCAGCTAACGTTGCAATCTTAAACGAAGAACATGTAAAGACTACTAAAGCATCACAAGCAAGAGCTAGAAAAGCAGCAGGTGAGATTAAGAAATTAATCACTCCTTACAAAAAAGCTAGTGTAACAGAAAGCAAGTAGTTTTTTAAGTTAGTAAGAATAAGAAAGGCCTCCATTTTTTGGAGGTCTACTTATTTATAATATATGAAGTATTTAACTCCAGAAATAGCAGCTCTTTCTAAAAATTTTGAAACAACAAACTCACTTGTAAAAAGAGGTGTGTCTTGTGGTATTTTTCAAGATTGCGGTGAAGAGGGGGGGCGTTTTTCTAACTCGACGAAGTCGTCACGCGCATATTATGAAGAGTAGTGTTTTAGATTGGTGTATGGACCCTAATTGGGGCATCGCTAAAGATTTAATTTTCCTAGGTTACGACGTTACTAACAAGATATACGTAGTACCTTTTCATTTTAAGTACCATAACTCCGACCCATATTGGTGGGATAAAATTAGAACTACCGAGTTAGCCGATGTTCTACGACATAAGATATCCTTGGGTAGGAATATTGTTATAGATGCTACTATGGAAGGGTCTATTATGAATCCTCAAATAGAGGAGTATGAACAATGGATTATAGATAATGACATATCATACGGTAGTGTAAAGTGGGCGTTTAATAACGCAAGACTGAACCCCAAACTCGATGGTAATAAAGTATTCTTTCCTCATTTCCTAACTGCTACTTTACAAGAATTTCATCCTTATGTTAAGTGTGATTACTCACACATTCATAAAGAGTATGACTTTTTGTGCCTCAATAGAAGGATGAGAACAGGTAAATATAAACTATTAAAAGAGCTTAATAAAAGGGGTTGGTTAGACCGTACACTATACACGTATGTGAAAACTCTCGGCGAAGCCGGTGGCATAGACAATTCTATTAAAAGAAAGCAGCTGCCTGACGACAATGTAAAAGGTCCTAAGATAGCAAGTTTAGATAATGAATTCTTGTATGGTCTGAATACTGAAATTTACCACAAGGTAAAAGTAGACATAGTAAATGAGACCTACTATGGAGAGGAAGATCAGTTTCATTTCACAGAAAAGGTATTTAAACCTATTATGTTAGGGGTACCGTTCGTTGTTAATGGCGTCAAAAGATACCTACAGAGATTAAGGGAGTTAGGTTTTGAAACATTTGATTCTGTTATAGATGAGTCGTATGATAGAGCAAATGATGACGTTAGGTATAGTAGAGTACTAGATGCTGCTAGAGAACTAGCTTTGATACACAATACTAAAAAGGTTAGAATGATATGTGCTAGAAATAAAGCTAGAATGTTAGATAAATCTTTTCATGAGTACGTGTTAAAGAAATCTTTCTTTAAGTGGTTTTCTCATGAATCATTTGTGACCCAAACCATACCACAGGAGCAGGTACATATAGTTAAAGATACACTAGGTGCAAAGTTTAAAGATTTTAAGTTTTTAGCTGTCGGTAGTCATATTTTTTCAGACGACCCATTTTTTGATTTAATTAAGACCTCTGGTTGGCATGGTTGGTGTGTAGATCAAAATCCTATAGCATTGAAAGGTTATTTTCATTCTATAACCGACATTAAAGACAAGGTATCAACCATTCAATCATACGTTTTACCACCGGGCAATAATCTTATAAGAAAAATTAAGGTTCACCAAAGACATTCATCAGATATTACTTTAGTACCAGCTTTAGAAGAAGTGCATGATGACACTATTGACAACGTATGGGTTAAGTGTATGTCTACAGAGGAAATGGAACTAATAACAGGTACCAACATAGATGCCATAGGTATAGATGCTGAAGGTTTAGATTCTGACATACTGTTATCTCTATCGAATGAAATATGGGGTAACTTAAAGGTAGTGTTAGTTGAAACCGTATCCAAAGAGTTAATAAGGAAAATGTACGAGTGTAAATTAGATAAGATATATTACGTTGATGATAAGAAACATGGTCAATACCATATCTTTACAAAAGATGATTTAGAATTTAAGTTTAAAGCCAACAAATACACATCAGAAGAAATGCAAGCAGTAATTCAATCACAATTAACAGAGAAAAAAAATTGGTGATGGATTTTTACGAAGACAATGATTTCAGAATACAACAACACCCAGATTGTAAAAAGTATTTTCAAGACTTCCTCTTACATATTAAACCTAGCCGTATATTAGAATTAGGAACTGCTAACGGTGGGTTGACGTATATACTAAGGTCAATAACAAGTATGCAGATCCTTACAGTGGATAGAGATACATCTTATTTAGATAGAAGAGTTTACAGTTATGCTGATGTATTAACAGGAGATTTTTACGACACTGCTTTTCAACACAAACACATATTACCTTTTATAAATCAAAAAGGCACCACATTGGTATTGTGTGATGGATTTGAAAAAATTAAACAATATAATGTATTTGTGAAATTTATCAAACCTAATGATGTTATAGCAGTACATGATTACTTTCCAACTGAAGAATATTTTAAAAAAGAAGTAGAAGGTAAAACTTGGAATTGGTGTATGATTACAGATGATGATATGCAAGCTTCCAACTCTAAGTATAAAATGGAAAATATTTATACCGATATAAACGATATATTTTGGGCAAGTAAAATCAAAAAAGGCACCCAAGATGTTGTAAATCTAATTTAAATTAACTATATTGTAGAATGGACTTTAAACAATACATACAAGACATACCCAACCATCCTGCTGAAGGAATATTATTTAGAGATATACAACCGTTATTAGCTGCACCTAAAGTTTTTGAAGATGCTTGTAATGACATGTTAGATCTAGTTGATTTTCACTTAACAGATTACTACGTGGGTATTGAATCTAGAGGATTTATATTTTCTACAGCATTAGCCTGGGCTGGTAATAGAGGTAACATACTTATTAGAAAAGCAGGTAAACTTCCACCAGTGGATTTAGTTACTATAGAATATGGATTAGAATATGGTAGAGATACCATACAAATGCAGAAAGGTTCCGGAAAGGTTATATTAGTTGATGACGTTTATGCTACCGGAGGCACTATGACAGCTGCAAAACAACTATGTGAGCTGGCAGGTTACGAAGTAATCGATACTCTTTGTCTTTTAGACATCGGAATTGTAAAGAAACATGATACAAAATGCCTAATATATTATTAGTCTCAGCAACTGAAGTTGAGCATAGTGAAAATGAAATATACGGTGTACCTATACATATAGTAGGTATTGGTAAATACAACTCTACCATTAACACGTACGGTTTAATTGAAAAATATAAACCAGATATTGTAATAAACTTTGGCTCTTGTGGTAACCTGAGCAACCACACACCTGGTACTGTACTAGAAGTAACTAATGTAGTAAATGATTTTTATGCTGGTGAGATTTACAAGTATAATAATATTCAGCTTGATACAGTACTAAATAGAGAAGAAGTAAAGTGTTTTACAACAGATACATTTTACGAAAAGGATGAGTCCTATCCTAAATTTTATACAAACAGAATAAAGTCTTGTGATATAGTTGAGATGGAATTATATGGTATAGCTCATATTTGCAAGATAAAAAATACACCTATTTATGGTTACAAATGGCCTAGCGATGATGGAGACCAACTGCAGTGGAAAATTAATGCAGCCATCGGCTTTCAAAACTTTAAATTAATTTTTAAATCAAGATTTCTATAATACATGTACGATAAAAAATACCCAGTAAGAGTTGTGATAGGTGGTGGAACAGCAGGTTGGTTAACTGCACTTACTTTACTCAAAATACCTAATCACGATTCAAATGTTATTTTGATAGAGAGCGATAAAGTACCCTCTGTAGGAGCAGGAGAAGGAACCACTCCTAATATATTACAGATACTTAAATACCTACAAATACCTAGAAACGTATTTATGGAAAGGACTAGAGCCACCAAAAAAATAGGTATAGATTTTTCAGGTTGGAATGGAAAGGGATCTCAATATAGTACTCAATATGATCATTTATTTGAAAATAACACAGGCTTAGCCGGGTTAGATTTTGCTTATCATTTTGATAGTTTAGCCATAATAACCTACTTAAAAGAAGTAGCAATTCAAAGAGGTGTAATACATGTTATAGATCATTACCAATCATGCGATAGAGACGGAGACATAATAACAAATATAAATTTACGAGACTACGGTAAACTACCAGTTGAACGTGTTTATGATTGTTCAGGTTTTGCCCGTCTTATTATAGGTAAAGAATACGGTACTAAGTGGATTAACACTGAGGAATACTTACCGGTAAATTCAGCAATTCCATTTACCTTACCAATGAAAGATAATGTAAAAGGAAAAGATACCCGTACTAGAGCAGTTGCAATGAAGTATGGGTGGTTATGGATGATACCTTTACAGTCTAGATGGGGTTGTGGATATGTACATGATGGGAGTTTAATTAGTGAAGAAGATGCTAGAAAAGAAATAGAAGAGTACATAGGTAAACCAATATTTGGTAGTTTATCTGCAAGAAGAATTTCTTTTAAAAGTGGATATTACGAAAAACCTTATGTAGGTAATGTAGTAGCAATTGGACTAAGTAGTGGCTTTTTTGAACCATTAGAAGCTACATCACTAGCTACTACCGTTAAACAACTTTTTAGAATCACTACTAAAGGATTTAATTACAATATAGATACAGAGAATAAATATTTTAATAGTGTACAAAGGCAAATACTATGGTTTTTAACCTTACATTATATTAGTGATAGAGATGATACTGAGTTTTGGAAAAAACACAAAACAAAAGGTATGCCGAAAGAACTGTTAAATATTTTAGATGATAATTTACATTTAATAGGTACAAGTACTAATGAATTTAGTAAAAAACTAAACTTAGTAAACCCCCAAGACAGAACAGAGTTAATATTTACATTTGATTCCTATAAATGTATTGCTAATAATCAAATAAATATGTATTCAAAAGAAGCACTAAGAACAGTGGTGTAGTAATTTAAAAGTACCTATATTATAGTTATGACAAGAACAGCAGAAGTAGTAACACCTAGACACCCAGATAAAATTTGTGATAGAATATCAGATGCAATTTTAGATGCTTGTTTAGAACAAGATCCAGATTCAAGAGTAGCAATAGAAACCATGGGAGGTCATGGCATTATAACTGTAACTGGAGAATTAACAACTAAAGCATTTGTTGATATACCGGCAGTTGTAAAGAAAGTTTACAGATCGGAGATTGGAGTACAGACTAACATAGTAAGACAGTCACCAGAGATTTCACAAGGTGTAGATACAGGAGGAGCTGGTGATCAAGGTATTATGATAGGTTATGCTTGTAACGACAATGAGGAAATGGTACCTCAAGAGTACTACTTAGCTAGAAAATTAGCACAGCGTATATACGAAGAATATCCATTTGATGGAAAAACTCAAGTTACTCTACTGGAGGGTGGTAAGGCTAGAGTAGTTGCATCATTTCAAAATACAAGCACTGAAAAGCTAGAAGACCTTTGTACAAGGTTTTTTAAGGTATTAGGTATAGAAATTAAATCTCTACATTGTAATCCTGCTGGTGATTGGTCATTAGGAGGTTTTGATGCTGATGCAGGATTGACTGGTAGGAAGTTAGCAGTAGATAACTATGGACCTAGAGTGCCTCTTGGAGGAGGAGCATTTTCAGGTAAAGATGCCACTAAGGTAGATAGATCAGCAGCATATATGGCTAGAAGAATAGCAGTAGACTACTTAAAAGAGTTTAAAGCTAATGAGGTACTAGTTAGATTAGCTTATGCGATAGGTCATGATCAACCATTAGAAGCAACAGCAATAGTGGATGGAAGCACCACAGTGATACGTGACTATGATTTGAGTCCTAAAGGTATTATTGAATTTTTAGATTTAAAAAAACCAATATTTAGTAAGACAGCTGAATGGGGACATATGGGTAATAATTTTAAATGGTTATAATATGAGCGATACAATTACAAAATGGCATGAAATGCAAGAAGCTAAGAAAGATAGTCAAACAGCAACTATGGAAGGTAAATTTATTTATGAATCTCCTGACGGAGGTAAAACAGTTACAAAGAGGCCTTTTGGCGGTGATATAAAAGATAGAGTTACTATTCAGCATCCAGAGAGCGAATATGCTGAATTAAAAAAACAAGCTTACACTCTTCTCTGTAACACCGATGAAAGAGTTATTAGGATTGCAATGAAAATATTAGATATAGGCGAATAACAGTATAGTAAATGAGAGTAGCAAGCAAACGAATAGAATTGACTTGCTGTATTAGTGTTGACTATGATATGAAATTTTTACCTCATTTTCTACAACACTATTCAAATACAGTCAATAAATTTTCTTTTATATTCCACAGTAGTAATGACTTTAATGTTGACCCTTTTTATGATTATTTTAAGACATTAAGTTACTTTAGA
>Ga0209535_1001904_pt1 | contig 13846 bp, 22 predicted proteins | sample LinPmetageLP28_FD_184041 | JGI IMG/M metagenome (GOLD analysis project Ga0209535, IMG submission 184041) | Marine viral communities from the Pacific Ocean - LP-28 (SPAdes) (version 2) | ecosystem: Environmental > Aquatic > Marine > Oceanic | place: Pacific Ocean | collected 2009-08-22 | reverse complement strand
TCATCTTGCATTCTCCTCATCTTCTATTTGTTGTAGCCATTCATTAAAAGAATTTTCTATATCACTATCCATCTCATGGTCTAGTTGTACCATTTTAGGATTATCATTCCACTCTGCATATATTTTATAGCTTACTATATGTCTAGGTACTATAGGTATATCTCTGTCCATTACTCATCTCCTTCATGTTGCTCGGCATAAAATTCTCTTACTTCACACTCTATCTGGTCATAGTCTAAGTCCATTGGATGTCTGAGACTAGTACTCACTAGCTCTATAGCTTCTTCTACAGTATCACTAGTCATTATAATCTCTACGACCTCATCATTATATCGTTCGACCTCTTGCTCTATTAAGTTTTTAAATCTACTCATTTATTATACTCCTTAAGTTTAATTTGTTTATTGTTTACTCCACCCTCATGTATCCAGACAGAAGATAAATGTTCTGGTATGTATACACCTATTAATTTTTCCTCTACTATCTTAGCTAATGTTTCTAATTGGTCTGGAGTATAGTCTTGATGTTTAAGTTTTAATATTATCTTTTGTGTCATTATATTTCCTTATATTTCATATGCTAATAAAGTACCAGCATCATAGGGTTGACCATACCAGCCAGCTTTTTCAAGTATATCATATAATGTGGGATGTATACCTTGCGTATCACTTCTGTATGACTCATTACAATCAAAAACTATAGTACCATCACTTGCTATATCCTCGCTACCTTTAAACCATATACCTTTACTATCTTCATTATCATAAAATTCTTTTGTAGATACTGCACGTGCTTCTGGTATATACTCATTTATTTCTAAAATTAAATCTGCTTCATTCATTATATTTCCAATCATTATTATTATTAAGTATTAAACTATTGTTAATAGGATGTCAACATCTAATGTGTAATAAATCCTATTGCTTTTTTACTCGACCAACACAAGGTACACTCACTACATGAAACACTAGTTTTTACTTGTGCCAAGCATGTAATTCCCTTGTCAGTTATATCTCTAGAGTTAGCACTATATTCCTCATCAAGTTTATTACTAAACCTTACTGCCCATCTCTCTTGATACTTACTCCTAAGTCTTATTAATTCCTTAGCTATGTCTCTCACGTGGCTATACTTACTATCAATATGGTTGCGACTATATCCGTATACATACAAATTAGGATAGTGAATCATCATGCGCTCCCAAAATAGTGTGTACTCTATTGATTGAAAGTCTCCTAGTATATGTAGTCTCACTAGGAATCCATCTGGATTAAGACGTGCCGTTGCATGTATATCATTCTCAAGTCTTAACATGAATGCATCATTAACTTCGAACCTATGAGCGAATGGCATGTTATTTCCGAAGCAATCATTATAATGTTCGCATTCGTCCGTGCATGTTTCCCGTTCTATTAATGTAAGTGTATACATTTTCATACCCTTAAGTTTACCTTTAGTAACTTTTTTACCTAGCTTTATATTAGTGCTAGCTTTCAAGACATCATGTTTATAGTTAGTTACATCTCTTATTGTAAACTTGCTAGCACTATATAGTGTACTAGCATTTACTATCGCTTTATGATTTTCTTTTAATTCCATTATAGCTCCAATTATTATTGTTAATTCGTATTATCTTTATGGACTACATTAATATAGATGTCAACACTTATTTTATAATTATTTTATTTTATATTCGCATACTCATTTAAGAGTACTTGCGATAAAATACCAATCGGTATTAAATAGGGCTGTAATCGTTAGTGAGTAAGGGTTACAGGCTACATACTTTAAGCATACCATTGCGAGTATGCATTAAAGTCATAGCTCAACGTCCATATATCTCATGGCTCAACGTCCATATATCTTATATGCATATAAAAATTTTTTATTTTTTTTTAGGCTTCCTTTACAATAAAATATAGACCTGCTATAATAGAGGTAGGGATTAGCCCTAAAAACTGTGACATAAATGTCACACATTATTAAGGAGCATTAAAATGCAAACGTTTAATTATAGTAAAATCGAGACTCTTTCTCTTGTCTCTCTAGCTGTCGTAGTTGGCCAACCTAATATTTCTAGCTTAGTTTATCAAGCTGAGACGGAAGTAAAAAATATTAAAGGCGCAGGTTGTTCATCTAACTTATTTAATAAAGGGTTCAACACATTTTTGGGAATGACTGTTAGATACTTTATAGACCCAAAGGGAAATAGGTTTTTAACAATTGGAGAGGTGGCAGCATTGAGCGGAAGAACCAGAGATTCGGTTTACAAATTCTTTAAGGGAAATGATGGAATGCTAAAAGTAGGTTATAGACCAAAACATTACGGCGGCCGCCCAATGACAAAAAGCAAATCTGGAGTTAGTCACGTAAATCAAAACTTGATTCCATACTTGAATGCAATGACGTACATCAGAACAAGGCCAGAAGTCAGCAACAAAAAGAAAGGTAAATAGTAATGATAAAAGTAAAATCCATAAGACATAATTATAATATTATCACCCATCAAGACAACCAGATATTATATAGTTATGAAACTCCTGTAGCTGTTCTTCATGCCAACGGCGCAGCATTCAGGACAGACCAGAAGTATAGCACAACAACATCAAGACATATTAATAAATTCTTAGATGGTCGTTATGCTGTAGAAATTGTAAGTCAAAATTATATAAACGCATTTACAATATAAAGAACAAGTCCCTAGTGAATTAATTTTTGCTAGGGATTTTTATAATCTTTTTGAAAAAAGATTAATCAAAAACTTTTGAAAATTGGTGTTTTTATAAAGAGCATCGAGAAGAAATAAGAAAGAAGAAAGATAAATTGAATGCTACGCATACCTTTATAAGAATTTTTTTATTGACTTCGCTGCGCTCAGCCATTTACTCTAGGGGGACACCCCCAAAGACCCCGTAGTATAGTATATATATAGTACCACCCCCACATATAGAGCAAAAAAAACATATTGGTTTTTCTGAGCCCTCACTTATAATGACCACTAATAATGATTATCAGTTATAGGTCTTTACCGGGTCTTGTAAAGATAAAATAACATACATTCCGAAACTACGCAAACATTTAATTATATAAAGTACTTGTCTCTATTGTCATTCTCTGTTATAGTTTGACTATGGCTAAAGAAGCAGTAAACGATTATGGACTAACTATTAAGCAGCAAAAGTTTGCAGAAGCTTATGTGGGTAGTAATAATGCATCTCAATCACTAATAGATGCAGGGTATGCTCCTGTGGTCCGTACCGATACTGGTGAACTTGACAAGAGCAAGACAGCCAAAAGAGCACAACAATACCTTAGCAATCCAAAGATAAGAGCATACATAGAAACTATAAGAGAAGAAGTTATAGAGAAGGTATCATGGACTGCAGAGAAAGTTATTGACAAGATGTATCAAACCTATCTTAGAGCAACTGACAATGATGACTACACAAATGCCAACAGGTCTATGGAATCCATAGCAAAACACCTTGGAATGTTTGTAGATAAGAAAGAGATTAAACAAGAGTTCAGTAGTATGACAGGCAGTAGTGATGATGATATTCAGAAACTAGCTGATGTTATAGGATTAAAGGTTGTAAAGAGTGGAAGTAGTACAGAACACTAAAGAGGCTTTTCGTGAAAGTTTATATGTAAGAGCATTAAAACAATCACAAACAAGTTTCTTCTCCTACGTTAAGTTCGTAGCTCCTACCCTTGTGGATGACTTCAAGGTAGGTGCACATATAAAAGTTATATCAGATAAACTCCAAGAGATAGTAGATTCTCCTGAACCAAAGAGACTGATGGTCTTTCTTCCACCCAGATCCAGTAAAAGTTTACTGTGTTCACAACTCTTTCCCAGCTGGTACATAGGACGTAATCCTAATCATCAGATCATGTCTATCTCTCATAGTGATCAACTAGCAAGTGACTTCGGTAGAACAGTAAGAGATATACTGAAGCAAGACCTATATAAAGAAATCTTTCCCGGGGTCTCACTTCGACAGGACGTGCGAGCTGCAGGTAAGTGGAAGACTAATCAGAATGGTACATACTTTGCTGCTGGTGTCAGATCGCAGGTTGCTGGTCGTGGTGCACACATAGCTTTGATAGATGATGCTATGTCTGAAGAAGATGCCTTCTCCGAGGCAGGACGTAAGTATATAAAGGATTGGTTTCCAGCTGGTCTAAGAACTCGTCTGATGCCCAATGGGTCTATTGTCATTATTAATACACGATACCATGAAGACGATCTCTGTGGATGGCTCCTGAATAATCAGACAGAAGAGACCACACCATGGGAAGTATTGTCGATACCAGCATGGCTGGACGCAGAGTCAGCTAATCTTCTGGATCTGCCTATAGGTGGTTCGTATTTTCCGGAGTGGAAACCAGACAAGATACTTAAGATGGATGAAGCAGAGATACGTGCCAACAATGGTGCAAAGTATTGGAATGCATTATATATGCAGAATCCTACACCAGATGAAGGTGGTTCCATAAAGTCTACATGGTTGCAAAGATGGGATGAGGAAGATGCACCCACATGTGAGAAGATAATACAGACATATGATACAGCTTTCTCCACAAGATCTACTGCAGATTATAGTGTAATACAAACATGGGGTGTCTTTGATGCAGAGGTAGAAGATCATCAAGGTAGAGAATACTTCGCTCCTTGTCTCATACTCTTAGGTAATCATAGAGAAAGATTGGAGTATCCTGATCTTCGTAGAGTGGCACAAGAACTCTATGATGAGTTCAGACCAGACATATGCATAATAGAAAAGAAAGCATCAGGACAGTCCCTGTTACAAGATTTACGTAGAGCTGGACTTCCGGTGTTGGATTACTTGCCAGATCGTGATAAAATTGCTAGAGTACATGCTGCTACCCCTATCATGGAAGCAGGAAGATTATTTTTACCTAGGCACAAAGACTGGGCAGAAGATTTATTTGCTGAAGCAATACAGTTTCCCTATGGTAAACATGATGATCAAGTGGATGCAATGACCATGGCTATACATTACTTAAAAGATTCTTGGCACCTGACACATCCAGATGATCCTGAGTATGAAAGTAAGCCAAGTAAAAACAAAACGTATTGGAATTTCTAATGGGATTATTTGATATACTAAGACAATTTACAGGTGGTGATGAAGAAGTAGTTGAAGAAGTATCAGAAGTTACTCAAGCACCTTCTATAACTGATAGAGTATTTAATCGTGCACAAAAAAGAGAACAGTTTACCGATATAGATATGCAAGGAGAAGATTCAGTTACTAATTTAAATTGGATGGCTGATACTATAGGACAAATAGAAAGTAATAATAATCCTAAGTCTATTAATAAACAAGATAATTCTTCAGCACGAGGAGAATGGCAATGGCTAACTAATCCTAAAAAAGGTCAACCAGCTTTTATAACAGGTGTGAACCGAGCTATAAATCAATATGAAGATTCTGATGAAGAAGTACCTTCTTGGTTATACGAAGCAAAGAAACATGGAGACCCTACATTATTAGATAGAGATCAACAAAAAGATATATTTTTTGCTGATATTTTTGAAAGAACAGGTTCGGATGCATTAATTAAAAAAATTATAGAAAAGAAAGATGTAAATGCTCTTAGAGAATTATATTTAGATAAGTGGCATACTGATCCTACTCCTGCAACTATAAAAAGAGTAGATAAAATTTTAGGAATAAACAAATCAGGAGGGGGTTCTTTAATGGAAAGAAACCCTTATTACAATTAATAAACAAAGGATAATATAATGGCTATAGAACGTAATCCATTTGAAGGTATGCAAGAGTCTGTAGCCCTTGATGAACTAGAAGTTAAATTAAATGAAATATCACCAGATGATGAGGTTGAGTTTGAAATAGAAGGTGAAGAAGAGTTTGAAGTGGAGCCTATGATAGGAGAACACTTTGATAACTTAGTAGATACTCTTGATGAAGATAAATTACAAGAGATAGGTATGCAAGTTATAGATGGATATGAAGCGGATAAAGATTCCCGAGCAGAATGGGAAGAAACATTTGAAAGAGGATTCGATCTTCTTGGTTTAAAACTCCAAGAAACAAGTGATCCTTTTGAAGGAGCATGTACTGCAGTTCACCCACTCTTGATTGAATCAGCTGTAAAGTTTCAATCCAAAGCCAGCCAAGAACTCTTTCCTTCAGGAGGACCAGTTAAATCAGCAATACTAGGTAAGGTAACACCGGAACGTGAAATGCAAGCACAACGTGTTAAACAGTTCATGAACTACCAATTGACTGATCAGATGCCAGAATACTTTGATGAGTTTGAAAGAATGCTTTTTAACTTACCACTAGTTGGTTCCTCTTTCAAGAAAATTTATTATGATATGACATTAGAACGTCCGGTATCTGAGTATATACCTATAGACCAATTCTATGTGTCATATTATGCAACAGATTTACGTAGAGCAGATAGGTATACTCATGTCATTTACAAATCTCCAAACGATATTAAAAGAGATATAGCAAGTGGCATGTATGCTGATGTAGACTTACCTAAAGCTGGTGTACCAGAACAGACTCCTATTGGTTCCAAGATGGATGAGATTATGGGAATAGCTCAAGGAGAAGCTAATGATCCTCAATATACTTTACTGGAACAACATTGTTATTTAAATCTAGATGATGATGATGAAGGTGTAGCTATACCATATGTTGTAACAGCAGACCTTGAATCTAGAAAGATACTATGTATACGTAGAAACTATGATGAGAATGATCCTAAGTTCCAGAAGAAACTACACTTTACACACTATAAGTATGTACCGGGCTTTGGTTTCTATGGTCTAGGCCTTATACATTTCCTTGGTAACTTAACTATGACAGCAACAACTGCCATGCGATCACTAGTAGATGCTGGTCAGTTTGCTAATCTACCGGGTGGCTTCAAAGCAAGAGGTGTTAGAATGGTCGGAGACAATGCTCCTATAGCTCCGGGTGAGTTCAAGGAGGTAGAAGCTACCGGCATTGACCTAAGTAAAGCTATCATACCTTTACCCTACAAAGAACCATCACAAACTCTTATGGCTATGATGGACTTTGTTGTAAAGACTGGTGGTAAGTTTGCTGATTCTACAGAACAAGTTATAGCAGATTCAACAAATGCAGGACCAGTAGGTACTACTATGGCTCTGATAGAGGCAAGTAGTAAGTTCTTTACAGCTATACATAAAAGATTACACAAGTCTCAGAAAGATGAGTTCCAATTACTGGCACAAATTAATTATGACTTCTTACCACCTAACTATCCTTACGAAGTTATAGGTGGAGACATGTCTATATTTAAACAAGACTTTGATGGTAGAATAGATGTATCACCGGTATCTGATCCTAACATACCAAGTAGTGCACACAGAGCAGCCTTGAGTCAAATGGCTTTATCTCTGGCACAACAAACACCTCCGGGTACTTTTGATACAAGAGCTTTGTATCGTGAAGTATTACTAGCATTAAACTTTCCTAATCTAGAACAAGTTATGCCACCGGAACCTAAAGCAGAACCAAGAGATCCAATGGGTGATATCATGGCACTAAGTCAAGGACAACCTATTAAAGCTTATCCGGGACAGAATCATAAAGCACATATTATCTTTAAGACTGCATTCATGGAAGACCCTGCAATAGGTGGTAATCCTTTAATGGCTCAGGGTAAACCTCTTCTTGAAGCTAACATACGTGAACATATACTACTACAGTACCAAGAACAACTTGGTGGTATGGTACAAGCAAGTGGTGTTGCTAATGATCCACAAACTATGGAAATGGTTATGGCTCAAGCTGCACAAGAAATTGCTCAAGCTAATATGAATATGCAAGCTGCTGTATCTCCTGAACAACAAATGTTACTGAATGAGAAAGCACGTATTGAACTGGATGAGCAAAGAGTAGAGATAGATGCAGCGAAAGATGCAGCAACTTTAGCTATTAAAGATCGTGAAGTTAATCTTAAAGAAGATGAAGTAGCTATTAAAGCTTTAGATGCAGCTGGTAAACTTGAAGTAAAGAATACTGAAATAAGTACTAAGTATGCTGAGTTAGCTGCTCGTCTTGCTCTTGATGCTGAGAAGCAAGGAGATGAAAAAGATGAGAAGCAAGCTGAAAGAGCTATTGATAACTTAATTAAAATTAGTGAAGTGGAAAATTCTGATGCCCTTAAAGACAGGTAAAAGTAAAGAAGCTGTTAACTATAATATTAAAGAACTTATTGATGCAGGTTATCCACAAAGGCAAGCTGTAGCTATAGCCATGGATAAAAAGAAAAATAAAAAGAAAGGTAAAAAAAGTACATGAAAGGTGTTAATCATTATAAAAAAAATGGAACTTTATTTAAAGGCAAGACTCATAAGATGGCAGATGGTTCTCTTCATACAGGAAAGACCCATACACCGACTTCTGTAAAGTTGTTTCATTTAAAAGAGTTAAGTGCAACGGCTAAGAAAAAAGCTAAAACTTAATGGATATGTTTGATGAGATTAAAGATGCTTTTGATAAAGAAAAAGAATACTTAAAAGATATGCTTGCATCAGGAGCAATAGAAGACTATAACCATTATAAGCAGATTGTTGGTACTATAAGTGGTATTGAACTATCGAAGGACAAGCTTATAACAATAATAAAAAAAAGGATAGAAGATGACTAAAATGTTTTGGATAGCGATTGTAATAATTGCTGGAATAATAATTGGTGGTGTTGTATTTATGAAGCCTTCTGTTGAAGCAGAAGCACAAGAAGTAAATAATGGATACAGTACACTTCCGGGTTGGTCAGCAGGTTACAGATATTATTTTGACATGGACGAAGATGAGAAAAGTAAAATGAGATTGTTTGGAAAATATAAACAAGTAAGTGGTAATACTTTTAAATTTGGTTGGGATAGAGAAACTGGTAAAGATATGAATCAGTTTAATACTAACATAGATGATGATGGTATTATATTTTTTGAACAAGAGTTTAAATTTTAATGCTTGAATTATTTCATGTAGCTATACTCCTCATCTGTTTTAATGGGGAGTGTACTAGATTTGAAAGTGCACCTTACTCTAAAGATTTAAGTTCAGAGAATTGTGAGAGAATGTTATCTCTTACATTCAAAACTAAAGTAGGTCCTTACTATGATGACCTTATAGATTTTAATGTAGATAAGCCTGAAGATATAAAAATTGTTTATGGAAGCTGTGATCCGACAACTCGTCAAGATACTGAGTGGAAGATAATACCAGATGTAGATCCTGAACAGCATGAAGAAAAACAAAATGGTATTAAATGGCAGACTGAAGAAGGAGAAGAAATTTAATGATGAATCCTAATCTAGGTGGTTCTATAACTAATGATGATTGGATAAGTGAAGAAGAAGTAGCTGACCCAAAAGAACTTCCAAACATTCCCGGTTTTCATATCTTAGTTAGACCTGTTACTGCAAAGAAAAAAACTAAGGGTGGTATTATTATTCCTAATAAATTACAAGACGATCTTTCTTATCTTACAACTGTAGGAAGAGTTCTTAAAACTGGAAGCTTATCTTATGGAGATGAGTCTAAGTTTCCTAATGGACCTTGGTGTAAAGAAGGAGACTATGTATGCTATGGTAAATTAACTGGTACTAAGTTTGTTTATCAAGGTGTGAAGATGTTATTAATATATGATGATCAAGTGTTAATGACAATAAAAGACCCATCAGTATTGGATACAAGCATTAACTTAGTTGCTTAAGTCTATATTGTATGTTATAAAATAACTATGCGTAATCTTAGTGTTCGCAAACTATGGAGAGTAAAATGGCAGAAGAAGAACAATGGAGCGAAATAGATACTTCTAAATCCTCCAAAGAAAAAGAAGAAGTAGCTTTTGAAGTAGAGAATGAAGAACCTATTGAAAAAGTAGAATTAGTTGTTGAAGAAAAAGAAGAAGTAAAAGAAGAACCTAAGAAAGAAATACCAGAGTTAGAAGGTATTGATACTGATGGTGCTTCTAAAAGAATACAACATCTGGTTAAGCAAAGAAAAGAACGTGAAGAAGCTTTAATAAAAGCTCAAGCACGTATAGAAGCTTTAGAGAAACAACAATCAGAAATGACTCAAGGTACTCTAAATCTTCGAGAGACTGCTAATACCAGTAATGAAAAGTTACTTCAACAGCACTTAGAGATGGCAAAACAAAGTTATCTAGATGCCTATGATAGTGGCAATAAAGAAAAGATGTTAGCTTCTCAAGAAGCAATATCGAAAGCACAAGTAGACTTAAATGATATTAGTAAAGATAAGAGTAATCTGGAACGTGTTAAGAAAGAAATAGAAGAAGCTCCACCATCTCAAGGGATGCAAGCTCAAGCCCAACCTCAAGCTAACCAACAACAAGAGTTTGATCCGGTGGCAATAGAGTGGAGTAAGAAGCCAGATAACAATTGGTTTGGACAAGATCAAATCATGACAGCTTCAGCATTAGCTATAGATGCTCAACTGAAGCAAGAAGGATATGATCCTAGTTCATCAGAGTTTTATGATGAAGTTGACAATCGAATGAAAGTTAATTTCCCTCATAAATTCGGGGAGGGTCTACCGGAGAAGACCCCTCGACAGGTAGTAGCAGGAAGTTCACGAACTCCTCCTACTTCTAAAAGTAAGAAGGTTAAGTTAACACAAGATGACGTAGCCCTTGCTAAGAAGTGGAATATACCTTTAGAGAGGTATGCAGCCGAGAAGAAAAAGTCAGAATCTTCAGGTGAGTATACTAACATTGATCGTGGATAGAAGGGTGCAAAAAATGAAAACATCACGTAATACGGAAACAAGAGAAGAACAAACTAGAGAGTACACATACGAAGAACCTAATCTGTTAGATATTCCAGATGAAGTTTATGATCGATTTTTAAGCCAAGGACTGGCACTACGTTGGATACGTATATCTTTAAAAGGAGATGATGACTATAAAAATGTGGGAAGAAAAACACAACAAGGTTATGAGTTTGTAGACCCAAAGGAAGTTCCGGAAATGTTACCAACGTCTCTCGTGATAGACAAAGGTCGCTATGAAAACTGCGTTGTTCGAGGGGATGTCGCCCTTGCCAAGATAGCCAAAGGACAAGCAGAAGCCAGAAATAAGTATTATCAAGAGAAATCAGATGGTATGATGGATGCTGTAAATCAGCAATTGATGTCAAACAATGATTCTCGAATGCCTATTTCAAATAGTAGCAAGAGTAAAACTACAGTAGGAAGACAGCCAAAGTTCTCGTCTTAGTACTGTAATTTTTTTGTAACTAACTAACCACACGAGGGAGATAACGATGTCAGATACTGCATCACCAAACGGATTAGTTCCGTCTCGCAGATGGGGTAGTGCGTCCAACTCTACAGGAACAAACATGTATAATATTGCTAGTGGTTATGCCACATCAATGTATACTGGTACTCTTGTAGAAGTTTCAGCAGGTAATCTAACGATTCTTGCAAATGGAGCTAATTCAGGCGCAGCACCTATCGGAGTATTCCAAGGCTGTCAATATACAGCAGCTAATGGAACACCAACATGGTCAGCTTATTGGCCGGCTTCTACAGCTGTACTAAGCGGATCACAAGCAAAAGGATACGTATGTGACGATCCATATGCTACATTCATAGTACAAGCAGATGCGTCTGTAACAGCTGGAGATATTATGACTCTTAATTTCGAAGCTAACATAGGCACAGGTTCTACTATCACAGGTCAAAGTAATGGCTCATTAGATGCTAGTTCACGTAAAACAGGAGCAACAGCTCTGTTACGTCCTCTTGGATATGAAGAAATACCGGGCAATTCTGCCGAGTCTGCTTATCCGTCATTGGAAGTAGAATTAATCCACCATGCACTTCGTGCTGGTGCCGTAGCATAATAGAAAGGGAGAAATCACATGGCTGCTATTAATAGAGCTAGTATTGCGAAGCAACTTGTTCCCGGATTAAATGCTATATTCGGCATGGAATACGGAGAAGTTGTGGATGAATTAACACCATTGTTTGAAATGGAAAACTCAGACAGAGCATTTGAAGAAGAAGTACTCTTCACAGGCTTTGGCTCAGCTCCAGTTAAAAATGAAGGTGCTGCTGTACAATATGATACCGCTCAGGATTCATATACAGCAAGGTATACTGCAGAAACAATTGCATTAGCCTTTAGTGTAACAGAAGAAGCTATGGAGGATAATCTTTATGATACATTCTCTAAACTTCGTGCACGAGGTCTTGCAAGAGCGATGGCAAATACTAAACAAGTAAAAGGTGCTGATGTTTTCAATCAAGGATTCAACGTACTTTATGGTGGTGGAGATGGAGTTCCTTTATTCTCTGCTGCTCACCCTACTATTGGTGGTGGAAATCAAAGTAATTTGATAGCTACTAATGGTACAACTGACTTATCTGAAGCATCACTTGAGTCAGGTTTAGTATCTGTACAAACTGCTAAAGATGACAGAAACATTCTGATTGGTACAAATGCATTGTCAATTCACATTGCACCACACAATCAGTTTGCAGCTGCTCGTCTATTAGACAGTCCTTACAGACCGGGTACTGCTGATAATGACATTAATGCAATTAATCATGGAGGTCTAGTACCTAATGGTTACTTCGTTAATAAACGATTCAGCGATGCGGATGCATGGTTCTTAAAAACAGATTGCCCTAACGCAACTAAAATGTTTAACAGAACACCATTGCAAACACAAATGTTACCTGACTTTGATACAGGCAACCTACGATACAAGGCTAGAGAAAGATATTCTTTCGGTTGGTCTGATTGGAGAGGTTACTTTGGATCACAAGGTAGTTAACCTTTAGACTACAGGGGAGGAGGATAATCTTTCTCCCCTATTTAATAATTACTTCTGACAGCGAAAGCTGACATTAGCCACGACAGGAGAAATAACATGGCGAATACAACTTTTTCAGGACCATTAAGAACGGGTTCGATTACACAAACTACTGGTACATCAGTAGGAACAGACGTTAAAAACATAGGTTGGGTACAAAGTTCTCAAGCTTTCTTTGTATCACTTGGTGATACTACTGTATCTACAACTGTTGTTATTCCAGCACGTAGTATGATTACTGCAATGCATGGACATGTAACAGCAATATTTAATTCAGGAACATCTGATACTTTTGATATAGGTACTGCAGGTGATATTGATTTATATGTTGATGCAAATGCTGCTATAGGTGGTACAATTGGTTTTCACAATATAGGTGGAACTACTGCTAATACATCAGCATGGACTGACACAGGTGCAACTGATCAAAGAATAATTTGTACACATACTCCAGCAGGTACTGCAGGTAGTACTGGTGGAATGTATGTAGTAATTGATTATCTACAAAGACGTAACTTTAATAATGTAGTGGATGTTGTTACTGCTCCAACAACTTAATTTCCATAAGTATTAAGTTTAGTTTATAATAGGGGAGGAGTAATTTTCTCCCCTGACAATTGGAGTAAAAGATGGCAACAAATATTAGAAGTGCTTTTGCAAGCTATAAAGTTTCAACAGCTGGCGGCATGAATATGGTAGACTTACAAACAGGTGTGTCTATTATAGATACTCGTATAAGAGGTTTTGGTTATGCTGGTTCTACAGCTAATACAATAATAAGATTAGCTGATGTATCAGGAACAATAATAGAACAACCTATTACTGTTGTTAATCAAAGTGATACAATTTATTTTGATGCCTTGGGTATTAGAGTAAATGGAAAAGTTTCGATGACAATGGTAAGTGTAGCAGTAGATGGAACTGAAGTTATTGTTTCTACTTCTGATCCTAAATCACGTAC
>Ga0209535_1001901_pt1 | contig 13866 bp, 15 predicted proteins | sample LinPmetageLP28_FD_184041 | JGI IMG/M metagenome (GOLD analysis project Ga0209535, IMG submission 184041) | Marine viral communities from the Pacific Ocean - LP-28 (SPAdes) (version 2) | ecosystem: Environmental > Aquatic > Marine > Oceanic | place: Pacific Ocean | collected 2009-08-22 | reverse complement strand
TATATGGGCGTCACACCCAGTATACTGACAGTTTGTAATGGAGCAAAAAGAAAGTAACCAACTCTCTAGATCACAGTGTGGTTAGCACCGTCGCGGGCGAGCTCATTCCCCGTCGAACTCCTCCACCTGGACTCGAACCAGGGACAACAGAATTAACAGTTCCGTGCTCTACCAACTGAGCTATAGAGGATTGTGTGGAGCCTCTGACAAGATTTGAACTTGCGACCTGAGCTTTACAAAAGCCCTGCTCTACCACTGAGCTACGGAGGCATACGGGTCAGGAGGGACTCGAACCCCCGACCAACACATTAGAAGTGTGTGGCTCTATCCATCTGAGCTACTGACCCGTGTGGTAGTTCCTATCGCCTCTAACCCTGAACTACCAAGGGGGTCACAGCAGTGGTCTCTCAACCACTTTTATAGTATAGGGTAAACCCTGACTGGTGTCAAGGGCCTTAGTACAATGGAATAAAAATTACTTGAGTGTATCTCATTTCGTTCTTGAACTGATTTGTTGGTGTGTGTTGTCCGTGAGGAAACTCGGAGTCAAAAAGAACTGCACGATTCTTTTTACCCTGTACACTATGTATCTGTTTAACTTCAGATTTTTTAGAACGAATGTTTGTTTTTACAGTTGGCGGAACATCATAGAAGTTCATTCCTTCACCTTCCTCATAGTGTTCATTTAGAAAAACAACTATCGCAACTTGTCCTGTAGAGGGAACGTCATTCAGAGGGAGAATGTCATGATCGTCTCGATGACACCCATACCAGTTGTCCTTTAAAAATGGTTCAAAGTCTTCCGTAAATGAAAAACAATTTACAGTAAATTCTTTACTGATATCCATTCTTTCTGGGGGAAACTCAATAATATTTGATAGTAATGTATTCAATGATCCATCAAATGCATATGGAAGTGTTGTCCCACGCATATTTGATTTGTATACTTTTCTTGCGTCAATAAAAGTTTCGTTATTATCTGGTTGATCCCAGATTAAACTTATAGGCATTTTTGGAAGTTGTGCTATAACCCCATCTATGTTCTTATAAAAGTTATCAATTGTCGTTATCTTAGCAATCTTTGTATCGATTGTATTAATTATTGGGTCTTCGTTTATTTCAAAAACCTTGTTGTCAAACAAGCAAGAATCATCTACAAGCATAACTCAATCCAATATCATTTTTTTACTATAATCGTAAGCGTACTGTTCACGATATCCTTTGATACCCCAACCCAACCATCTATATGCGGGACGCATATATTGATTTACCGTTTGACCACCAATAGTAAAACTAGAAAGTTCTCTCTGGAACTGATTTTCATTAATCATATAACGAACCTGACAATCCAATTCACTTGGGCTACAACTATACTTACTAGCAAAATTTCCAAGTCCTTTATAACGATTTGTAGTAGTCCATTGTATCAACCCATATCCCCCACTATGACATCGTTCATAAGGAACACGAGCTCCACCTTCACAGATGTTAGCATTGAACTTTGATTCTGATTTAATGTTCCCCATGATTGTGGCAAGGGCATTACGATCATCAATCGGTGTATATTCCTGAAGTTTTGCAAGAACATACTGCTCATTAGGAGAACATGTAGGACAAATCCACTCCTCCACCTCAAGTTCTACAACATCTACAGGTTCTTGAACTTCCTCTACGGTTTTGCTAGTAACTTCCGCAAGATGATCGTCAAGAGTTTTTGCAGCAACACAAGCAGTACCAATTAGTGTTGCTGCAATAGTAAGACCAGTAAGAAATTTTCTAGACATTGAAGTAATTGTAAAATTCAAGTAAAGTTTATTTATTGTAATAATCCTTTCGGTAGTACCGTCCGAGGATATTCGAATTGTAGTACAAAGGGGTCTCATCTGTCAACCGCTGAGACAGAACCTCGTTTAGAAACAACTGACGTGTCTCTTCGAAGTTAGTTTGTCCCTTGGTATCGTGTAGAGAAAGTATCTCTCTAGAGAATTTATCCTTACCAAAAAGGTTCACATCTTCTTTTAATTCAGGACATGAACCGTAGTATTTTTTCCAATCGGATTCCTGCTTTACCTTACGTTTCTTTCCTTTAGGGGTTCTAAAGGACCAAAAGTATTTCCTTCCAATGTATTTACGGTTGGAGGAAATACTGGTAATAAGATAAACAAAGCCAAAGTTGTCCCCAATAAGATCGCCGGTAAAGGGTTCACCTTTAAACGACCAGGGATTCTCATAGTCACACACTCAATTTTCTTCATAGTCCTGAAATATGTAGTCATCAAGTTTTTTGGCTTTTATTTTCTTATAGTATTTGATTAGTTTTTGAAGGTCATCAGAGTTTGAATCCTGAGAAGGTATCTTTTTTGACATCTTGTTTGATACCCCCTACTACGTAGCTCTCAACTTCAGTTTCTTGTGGAGCAACTTGAAGACCTTTAGAAGAGATCCAGTGTTGTGTCCAAGGAAGAGGATTGTTCTTAGCAGCAACATCATAAACAGGTTTGAGACCAATAGCTTTCATCCTACGATTGGCAACCCACTCGACATACTTCTTGAGTAGAGCATCATTAAGACCAATCATACTACCATCTTTGAACAAATGGTCTGCCCACCTCTTCTCTTCGTTGACAGCCTTATCAAACATCGCGTACAACCACTCTTCTTCTTCCTTCATGATTTGCTTCATCTCAGGATCATCACCTGCCTTCCACTTATTCAAAATGTTCTGGGTGATTGCAAGGTGTTGGTTCTCGTCTCTTGCAATAAGGGAGATGATCTTAGCGGATCCCTCCATAAGTTTGAGCTCACCGAAGGCGAAACTACAAGCAAAAGAAACATAAAAACGGATACCCTCAAGAATATTAACATTCGCAACTGCTCTATAGAGTTTACGCTTTACATCTTTGATACTATCTCTAGAGACATATGTGTCCCTAAAATCATTTGACCATAGTTCACCATTACCCCAAGATTGAGCACTGTTGATAAAAGAATCATAAGATTCAGTTACACTCTTTGCTCTCTCCAAAATTCTAGGATCTGTAATAATGTGATCAAAGATGTCACTAGGGTCTGAATAGATATTTTTGATAATGTATGTGTAGGAACGACTATGAATCATCTCCATAAATCCCCAGACTTCCATACATGCTTCCAGTTCAGGTAGAGAACAGTAAGGAATGAATGCCATACCGGGACCACGACCCTGAATAGAATCCAACATGATCTGATACTTCAGGTTAGAAGTATAGATATGCTTCTGTTCTGGTCTCAATGTATGATAGTCTGCCCTATCCTTTTGCAGAGATACCTCCTCGGGTCTCCAGAAGTACCCCAACTGCTGTGTTGTAAGTTTATCAAAAACAGGATACTTATACGAATCATATCTCTGAACCCCTAAGGGCTTACCAAAAAACATTGGTTGTTTCTTGGCATCATGAACTTCAGTATTAAATACTGTCATTCCCTTCACTGCACTCACGGTATTATTAGTACCCACTGGTGAAACTTTAAACTGCGCAGGATTCACACTCTCCCTCCTCTACTGATTCTAGTTCGGTTAACAAGTTATTAAGATCTGACTTCTCTTCAATTACCTCATCAGTTTTAATGTCATAGGTATTTTGATAGTAAGAAGTCTTCCATCCATACTTATATGTAGTCAGAAGGTCATTTGCCATCTGAGAAACAGGTACTTCATTGTCAGGATAGTTCTCTGGATTGTAACTCCAGTTACCAGAAATTGCCTGGTCGAAAAACTTCTGCATCACAGCAACAATATTAATGTATCCTGTATTATCTTTCATCTCCCACAGAAGTGTGTAGTTATTCTTCAGTGTTTGGTAGGAAGGAACAATTTGTTTAAGAGGCCCTTTCTTGGACTTCTTAATGGACAGGTAGTCTCTAGGTGGTTCAATTCCATTGGTTGCGTTTGACACAACGGAACTACTCTCCGATGGCATCTGTGCGGACAGTGTTGAGTGCCTAAGACCATAGGTGTTGATAGATACCCGAAGACTCTCCCAATCATGTTCTAACTCCTGGTTACTAATTTCGTCAACTTCTTTTTTGTATGTATCAATAGGAAGAATACCATCGGCATACTTAGTCCTACCAAAGTATTCACAGTGTCCTTTCTCTTGAGCAATCCGGTTAGAAGATTTCAAAAGATAATACTGGAAGGATTCTGACAATCCATAAACTGCGTCCCATGCCTCCTGTGAGTTGTAATCATACCCCAGTTTAGCCAGGTAATGTGCCAGACCGATAAATCCTACCCCCAGTGACCTACGGGCCTTTGTGGTTACTTCTGCGGCCCGTACAGGATAGTCCTGATAGTCGATCAATTCCTCAAGACTACGGACAGAAAGATCACAAAGATCTTCAAGTTCCTCATCAGATTTAATCTTACCTACATTGATTGCAGAAAGAATACACAATGCAATCTCACCAGGCATACTCTCATCGATGTGACTGATAGGATCTGTAGGTAAAGTAATCTCTTGACAAAGATTGCTCATGTTGATCTTATCCTTGAAGGAAGAGTGAGTATTGCAATGGTCAATATTCATAATGTAAATACGACCAGTCTCTGCTCTCTCCTTCAAGAGATCTAGAAAGAGTTCTTGTGCTCCGATAGTCTTTCTTGGAACAGACTCATCTCGTTCAAAACCAACATATAGGTCATCGAACCTATCAGTACCAAAGGAATCATACAAGCCCGGTACGTCATTCGGTGAGAACAAGCTAATTTCTCCATCCGCAATGAAACGCTCGTAGAAAATCTTTGAAAGTTGGATTGAGTAGTCAAGTTTCCTCACTCTATTGTCTTCGGTACCCTTATTGTTCTTAAGAACTAGGATGTCTTCGATTTCGATGTGCCAGATAGGAAAGTGAACTGTAGCAGAACCACCTCTGATGCCGTTCTGAGTGCAACATCTGACAGTGCTCTCAAACTTTTTAAGGAAGGGGATAACGCCTGTGTGTTGTACCTCTCCGCCTCTGATTTTAGCGTTGATGCCACGAATTCTGCCTGCGTTAATACCGATACCAGCCCTTTGTGCGACGTATTTACCAATAGCCATATCACTGCTAAAGATACTATCGAGGGTGTCATCAACATCAACGAGAACACAAGATGCAAATTGACGGAGTGGTGTCCGAACTCCTGCCATGATTGGCGTTGGGATGTTGATCCTGTGTTTGGAGATTGCGTCGTAGTATCTTTTGACATAGGATAGTCTGGTTTCCTCGGGATAATCACGGAATATTGTCAAAGCAATCATGATGTACATGAATTGAGGGGTCTCATAGACCTCACCCGTGCTCCTGTCCTGTACTAGGTATTTATCCACAACCTGTCGTAATCCGGCATACGTGAATATGAAGTCACGTTCATGATCAATAAAGGCTTCTACCTTAAGAATATCTTCTAGGGAGTACTTAACAAAAATATCCTTATCATAAATGTTATCATACGCAAGTTTAGTGATATGATCTGTCAGGTTTGGCAGTTCATGCATCTTACCAAACAATCTTTTCCTCAACGAAAACAGAAGGAGTCTAGCAGCAACAAATTGATAGTTGGGATGGTCTAGATCAATGAGATCAGAAGCACTTCTAATAAGAATTTCCTGAATCTCCTCAGTCGTAATACCGTCATAGAACTGAATACCAGAAGTCATCTCAACCTGACTTGCAGACACACCAGCAAGACCTGCAGTGGCAACTTCCACCATCTTATGCATCTTATCGAGATCTAATTTTTCAATGTTACCGTCTCTTTTAGTAACCTTTAATCCATTACTCATACTTTTTTCCAGGTTGTGAATTTTAGTTTTGCTTGTAATCCAGTATATACATTTGATTCTACTATCTCTTGAACATTATGTCCAGATAGAACCATATCGTTTATGTCTTTTTCTCTGATAGTGGTGGGCCAGATGACGACTCTTTCACCTCGTTCAATACATCGTTCAATTCGATTAACAATCTCTTTATTACGGGGCTCGTTATCATATACAAAAACTTTATCGCTTCTCTCAAGATCACGAATTTCACCGTCACTACCACACAGAGCCACACTATTGTTGATGAAAGTGCTGTCAAAGGGTCCTTCGACCACATAGACTGGTAGTCTTTTATCAATTGTGTCAAGTCCATAAACTTTAGGGGCATCATCATCCAACATAATGGTTAAGTATTTAATAGGGTTTGAAGAGAGTGCTCTTCCTTGAACTCCTATAAGTGTGTTATTCCTAATAAGAGGAATAACGATTCGCTCTTCACCAAACTGAACGGTCTTAAACGTATTCGGTTTGATAGTATTCACAAACTCCATGAAGTTTCTAGCAAAGTAAAACTCTCCGCTAAATATTGCTCTAGACTCTAGATATTCTTTAGATCTACTTTCAAGGAATGCACTTGGCAAAGTAATCACGAGCTTTTCTTTGAAAGTAGGTTTAGATGTCTCGACCTTTTTAAAAATATCTTCGGGAGCTTCTGTTACAAAGTTTTTACCAGTCTTCCCATCCTTAAACTTCTCAAAGATATATTCTTTATGTGTCTCTGGGTCTAGGTCTTTTAAGAAACTGTTAAAGGACACACTAATTCCACAGTTGTGACACTTATAGTTAGTATTATTTTTGACCCGGTAGAGATAACCTCTAGCCTTGTTCTTTTGTTTCTGACTGTCACCACAAATTGGACACCTAAAGTTATAAAGGTTTGGTTTTACCTTTTTAAACTTTGGTAATCTAGAGGATATCAGATTGATGTACTTTACATCAATAAAATCCATGTCACCTACTAACAGTTCTCACTATTGTAGAGAGCACTGGAGGATTTGTCAAGACGTTGGGTAGGACTGTCATGACCCTCAACCCAATACTCAATACAGCGAGACCACCCACTGCCATCCATACACGTTTTTCTAATTCACGTATTCTTTGCAATACCATGTCATGATCCCCGTCCATTTTATCACGGAGTTGGTCAATTTTTGTAAAGAGTACAACGTCAATTTGTTCTTGTTTTGATATTCTTTCTTCATGTACGGCAAGCATCCTACTTACAGTAGTATTTACTTCACTTAATTTTTCTATTGCTTTGTCGATTCGAAGAACTATTGGTCTTAAATCTTCAATTTTTTGTTCTAATACTGCAACCTTAATTTGATCGTCCATGAGGTTTAAAGTATGGATTGAACTTTAATGCGTTTTTCTTAGCTTTTTTATCTTTTCTTTTCTGACCCCTATCCATCAAATCTTTAATTGCTTTCTTTACATACTTATTGCGACCATCTAATTTCATAGTGGGGTCGAAACCAGCAGTAGGACCAGCAGCAGGGGAGGAGCCACTAAATCCACCAGATCCCCCAGGAGGATTTGCCACCATGCCTTCCTCATTGACACTGAGTTCATTATACATTGCAGAACGAAATGCATTTACAAACCTATCAATCTTGTCCTTATCCATTGGTGATTCCATTAAGTGCGTCTAAACAGTTCTGATCCAACTCAATCTCATGTATATAAGATCTAGGATAATCTGGAAGTTTGTCTAAAAATATAACAAAAGTTTTGATACAAGACCACAAGTTTTTATCAATCTTATAGAAAAGCATTGGAGTTGTTGCGTCCCCAAAGATATTATAAAGAATAATGAAGTGGTTAATAAGAAGGTGAACCTTAAGTTCACCTGTACTTTTATAACGTTTAAGTAACCTTTTAATATATCTAAAACGACTTAGATCTTTATCAAAGTCGTCTCTTGTAACAGCTTGTGGATTCTCATAATGTTTAATAGCGAAGAGGAGAAAGTTCTCCTCATTCAATTCAGTGAATAACATCTAGTATCATGCAGGGGGATATGGAGTGTTGCCTGTAGAAATACCAGACATAGCAACAAAGGTCTCAGACTTAACTCTAGCAACACCCTCATTATCGGTATAGGTTGTAACTCCAACCCAACCAGATGCAGTTAGTGCATAAGAAGTATTTGCCGCGTTGGCCATACCAGTGTCTGCAACACCAACAACTTGTGATTCCTTACCTTCAAGAGTTTCTGTACCACCAAACTTAATTTCACTACCGGGTGCAATACCTCTGGAAATTGTAACTACCGCTCCAGCAAAAACTGCTTGAGTCAGGTTGCCGGAGAGAGTAAGTTCTCTCTGACCGAAGAAGTTTTCATTGACTGTCGAGATTGTGAGACCACTGTTAGTTCCAACTGAAACAGCATCACCGGCCGCAATGTCGGTTACAGGATCGAGGTCTGGATCATCACCATATGCTCTTTCAGTAACAATAATTTTATTGGTGCCAATAGCAGCTGTTGGGAAGTTATTTGGTGTGTGATATACAAGATCTGTTTGTGGAACACCTGGTGCAAGAAGATTGACAGTGGAAAGACCAATGACACTATGAACAGTTGCAAATTGTTGTCTGCGAGATGCTGCTTGAATGAGAACTCTGTCATTAGGACGAACATTATTGCCAGATGCATTACCTGCAACATTTACAACAGTAGCAGCAACAGCAACTCTTGCAGGAACATTAGATGTGAGTTTTACCTCAAATAATTGTGCGCTTCCCGAAGACTGATTCTGGCCAGAATCGGTAGGGAGATACTTAGGTGACTCACTGATTTCATATTGTATATCAGTGATCTGTCCACCACTCAAACCCGCAGTTGAATGAACTCTCAATGATTGAGTACCACCAATCGATGCAATAACAGCATCACCAAAGAATCCAGTAGTACCACCAAATGCAGATCCAAATCTAATTACATTGCCAACTACTGCATTACCAGCGACACCAAAGGTAGTGCCAGTTCCAGTTACCGTCTTATTACCATAATTTAAACTAACTGTTCCACTGGACAACTTATTGTCGTTATTACCCCAAAGTGTCATGTCTTTTTCCTGTAAAGGTTACGTTCTTTCAAATTATTTATAAAAACATAGGAGAGAGTTTTAATCACTCTTCTCTATTTTTAATGGCCTTGGTCACTACTTCAAGTAGTTGATCGTCCATATCAGTCTTTGTCAACTTAACTGCTTTAGCAAGAATAACAAGACAGATCTCAACCATCTTCTCACCAAGTTCTTCATTCTCAGGAATTTTAGAAATGGCATCGGTGATAATTTTTGATGCGAGTGGCAAAAGGAATGCAAGCATGATAAGTCTCTATACTATAGTATATATTCAATCAGTATCAATTTGTGGCCCCAACATGAACTGATTGAAATTTTTTCTTACTCTATTATAATTACTCTCGTCAATTTTATTTACATATTGGGTAGATGCATCCACCATCTGGTCAATTGATGGTCCGTCACCTTGACTGTTACTCAAGGAAACTTTCATTACGGGATAGACAGAAGCAAAGGTGTTATACCTATTCTGGCCAGTCTCGTCTGCTGTCTGAAAATCCTGTGACAATAAGTCATCATTTGGATTTTTAAACAGTCTCCTATCATATCCAGCAAAGGGACCTACAGCATCAGCTGAATTTGTATATGCACCATTACCTGCTCTCATTTTTTCTTAGTATCTATGATGGCATCCTTAGTATATATTCAATCACCTCTGTAGTTTGACCCCTTACGAGGTCCAGTGGCATCAGCCATTCTTTGCGAATCAGTTCTTGTATCTTTAGGTTGTCTTGCAGCATTACGTGCAGCGTCTCTAACATTCCTAGCATAACCATCACCAGGTTTGTATGGTTTGCGTGGATTCTTTTTCCAATACTCTGCAGATGCTTTCATCTGATCTTTCACAGACATCTCTTCATTCTGTGGTCCTTTTTCTGATTCTAACTTGGCAGCGATGGCCATCTGTTGTTTCTTCTTATCAGACTTACCTTTAAACTGGGGAGCATCAGACTTACGGAAGTCTGTAATAACCTCACCCATGTCAGCCTTCTTCATGTCAAGTCCTTCATTATGACCCATAGGCAGTCTACCTTGTTTCTGCAGCTGCACTCTCTGTCTTGAAAGCATTTCTTGCTTTCTCATCATTTGCTCTTTGGCTTTCAGTTGTAGTTGTTTTTTCTGTTCAGGATCAACTTCCTCTTTTTCAAGTTCAGTGACTTCAATTACAAGTGCACCAATCTCTCCGAAGGCTTCCTTCATTGTAGGATTGATTGTGATCTTATTATCTACTTTCTTATCACCAATCCTTACTCCAGACTTAGCTTCAGTCTCTGGTTCGGAAGATTCGATATCAACTACTTCACGTAGATCTTCTCTCCAATTTGAATGATTTTTTCTCATGGATTTCAAACTAGACACGTTTTCTCTTGTAGGTATTTATGAATTCTCTAATATTTGTCTTGGGACCTTTATATGGTTTACCACCGGGTTGAAGATTAGTTTTATCACCCTTATCAAAACCAGGAGTCATGTCAACTGCGTTCTTAAAGTAGCCAGTAGTTCCAATAAGAGTGTTTGGTTTCTTAGGTGTCCTCATCTTACGGTCCATTTTGACCTCAGTATACTCATTCAGGTCTCTAATCCAAGACTTAAACATAATATTATTCTCAGTCACACAGATAAGATAGTTAGTTCCTCTACGAATAACCTTACCAACTAGACCAGTATTGAGGTTCTCTACCAGTTGATTGATCTTAAAGATATTACCAGTCACATAATTTTCTCGTAAGTTTTTCCAGTCAAACCTAGGTGCGATCTCCCAGAGAGACCAACCTTCTTCAACTTTCATTGCCTTACGAACAGTATTCATAATCTGTTTTGCAGCCTTATCATCTACAACATCAGGAACACCAGTTCTAAACATTTCAAAATCATTATCTGCTGCAGCCTTTCTCATCTTCGATGCAGACATTCCAGATACACCTTCGGCATCTTCGTCTCTTTCACCTGCAGAAATGGTTTCAATATTCTCAAAATCGTAGAGTTCACCATTATATTTCTGTGCTAGGTTGTCAAACTCCCCAACTCTGTCAGAACCAACAACAATCTTTACATCAGAGAACCCTTCGTTGTTTGCCAACTTAAGTGCGTCAAAGATAGTCTTTACACTGTCGTCATTGACAATATTGTCTGCATGATCTGGGAAGACTGTCTTCATCATGTCAGTCTTTTGATTTGGATCAAGTGGATTCTTCTTCGCATCAAATGATCTAGATGGATAGATTCTCAATTCTCCATCACCTGCAACTTGTTCTGCGGCGTCGAGAAGTTTCAAATGACCAATCGTAGGTGGATTGAACCTACCAAACACTAAGGTAACGCTCTCTCCTTCACGTTCTCCACCACTTTCTTCATCTTCACCACCAGGTTTCTTACTCGGTTCTTCCTCTGGTGCCTGAGCCCTTCTACCTACCTGCTGTTCAGGTGCTTTATATTGTGATGTCTTAGTATCTTCACTTTCTTTACCACCAGTTTTCTTATCAGTAAATCTAAGCTCTCCGCCTTCAGTTCTTGCTACAATAGTACCAGCTTTATCTACCCAGTTTCCCTGTCCATCACCAGTTAGGCCAAGTTGCCTTGCCCGTGTGGAAGCCTTAGTCTGTCTTGCCTCGGAAAAAAAGTTTAGGAAGCTTTTCATTTCTACCAATATCCTATGTTGTATTTATTAGAAGAACCTGTTGTTCTTATTATACTTGGCGAGGAAGGATTTTCCCCACACAGTGGCCTCTTCCTGAAGTGTCTTAAACATCTTACCGAGAGATTTATACTTTCCAATCCTTTCCATATCAACACCACCGTTCTCAACCATGTATGATGCAAAGGCGGCATCACCACCACCACTATCTTCGGCATGTCGGATAGCATCACGATATGTACTCTTGATACTCTCCTGGTCTTCTGGAGATTTACCTACCATAGAAAGGAATACTCCACGATAGTAATTGTCAGAACCCATAGAATTAGATCTTGGTTTTGACCCTTCAACATTCTTTTGTTTGTTGTATCCCCTTGGAAGACCTAATGCAGTAATAACTTCCTTTGCGATCTTAGATTGCGTTTCAATAGAGTTCCAAGCACTCTTGATTTCTTTATCTCCACTCTCGTTTGCAACTACACCAAGTTCTTTTTTAGTTTTCTTTAGTCCCGCCTCATGATTATCCATCATATCCATAAACACTTCGGGTGACATACCCTCAGCAATTTTTCCATCATCAGTAACAAAAGCACTCATGAGTTCAGATTCTTTTGTTGGAATAGAGTTTCTATAATCAAAAATGTCTGAACGGGTTTCCCAATATCCATCATCCTTTTCCGATAAAGGATCAACTTGCTTCTCAAAGAACTCCTCCATAGAAAGATCACTCTTTGCCTGGTTTACATTAGCATTCACAAGTACCCAGTTTTTCTCATGTTCTCTTGTCTTAAATTCTTCTAAATCACCTTCTGCCTTGGATGCTGGACGGATATGTTCAAGGTCAATGTTATCAATATTTAAAGGTAAGCCAGTATAGGCATCTACACCACCTTGTTCGAGATACATTTGCCACACATACTTAGCTCGGTCTACACCACCATTACCTCTCATCTCATTTCCATCTTTATCGTAACCCAAGAAATGATTTTTACCAAGCTCTCCCTTACCTGCCATACCCTTCTTACCCCAGGTCTGTTTTAATTTCTTAGGTAAGATATCAAACGTTGCATCCACTAAATTATCATCTACTTCATTGTCCCTGACACTTCTTACAAACTTCTCAACACTCGTCTTGTCATCAAAGTCATAGGTATCAAACATCCTATCTTTTGACAATGCGAGTTGTTCTACATCAAACTTACCTAGAGAATTAAGACCAGCACCATTGTTTGCCCTACCAGTAAACTTATGTGCATTGGCTACTAGTGCAACAAAAGAGTTTTGTTTCTTTGCATCCATATTTGAGATGAGATCTTCAAATGGTTTGAATACCTTATCCATATATTTTGCATATTTTGCTTCACTCTTCTTCACTGCATCAGTTGCCTGTTCCCCGGCAAGTCTTCTAAGTTCCAACATTGTGTCCTGAAGATCAGCAATGTTGTCTGCATCAGGTTCGTCCTTAAGAAGAGCCTCAACCTCTCCAGTTTTTTCTTTAACTTTATCTTCTTTCGCTCTATTAAGAGCAGTCTTCATAGTGATTGGTTTAGGAGCACTATCTATCCTCTCCTGCTTTTTATCAGCCTCTTCCTGTTCCTTTCTTGCTGCATCAATCAACTTTGACTGTGCATCTATTTCAGCTTGTTCTTCAGCTTCTGCTTCTGCTGCGATTGCAGCATCAGCCTGAGCAATCATATCATCAGCTTGTTGATCAATTTGTGCCTTTCTCTTAGCACTCATTGCAGACTCTCTACCACGAGCCAACATCTTTTTGACAGTCTGTTTATCGCCAGATTCTAATGCCTCAGCATCTGGTCCACCAGGAACATTTTTGGTAAGTTGGTCGGTTACTGATGGGGTTTCTTCTGGTTTAGGTGCATCCTTTCTAAAGTCTGAGAGAGTTTTTTCTCTCTCGGTCTCTGCCTGTCCCACAGGAGAGTTTGCCATTCTACTAGCAAGATCATCTTGAGATGCGGGGACAAACTTATCACCCTTTACCTGACCAACATATTGACCTTTACTATCATAGTATCTACCGAACTTAGATGTTACACCACCAGCACGTTCAGCATCCTTCCTTGCCCGAGACTCATCGTTCTCGACAAGGAAGGCATCAGCCTTTCTTAGATATTTAAATACGTCCATTCCGATTCAGGAATCAATCTTCCCAACTATTTACAATCTCTTCAAATGCATTAAGTTCAGCTTCAGAGAATGTTACTCCTTTATGTTGGACTTCATCTGCAATTGCACCACCGGCAAGACCACCAACAGCGGCACCAAGTGGACCACCCAA
>Ga0209535_1001900_pt1 | contig 13874 bp, 17 predicted proteins | sample LinPmetageLP28_FD_184041 | JGI IMG/M metagenome (GOLD analysis project Ga0209535, IMG submission 184041) | Marine viral communities from the Pacific Ocean - LP-28 (SPAdes) (version 2) | ecosystem: Environmental > Aquatic > Marine > Oceanic | place: Pacific Ocean | collected 2009-08-22 | reverse complement strand
AGATGCAGAACTTGCTCTTGTCTGGTAAGGCCGGTGTTGGAAAGACTACGGTTGCTCGTGCTTTATGTGAAGAACTTAAGTGTGAAAGTATTCTGATTAACTGTTCGGAAGATGGAAACATCGATACATTACGGACTAAGATTCGAAACTTTGCCAGTACTGTTTCTTTATCTGACAACAAGAAGGTTGTAATTCTAGACGAGTTCGATTACTCGAACGCACAGTCTACACAACCGGCACTTCGTGGGTTTATCGAGGAGTTTGCAAACAACTGCCGGTTTATTCTAACTTGCAACTACAAGAATAGAATTATCGAACCCCTCCACTCTCGGTGTACCAACATCGAGTTCAAGATTGATGCGAAGGAGAAACCCAAACTTGCTGGGGACTTCTTCAATCGGTGTAAGTTTATTCTGGATAAAGAGGAGATCCCGTTTAAGGAGAAGGTTCTCAGTGAACTGGTGATCAAACACTTCCCAGACTTCCGTAGATGTCTCAATGAGTTGCAAAGATACTCTGTTTCTGGTACAATTGACGAGGGAATTCTTTCCCAATTGGGTGAGGTTAACATCAAGTCTCTTATGGATGCGATGTCAAAGAAAGACTTCACGAATGTTCGTAAGTGGGTTGTGGAGAACCTAGACAATGATCCTACGATTATTTTCAGAAAGATTTACGATAATCTGTATGTACACCTAAGTCCCCACAGTATCCCACAGGCAATTCTTATTATTGCCGAGTATCAATACAAGTCAGCTTTCGTTTCTGATTTGGAAATTAATTTAACCGCATGTTTAATAGAGATTATGATGGAGTGTAGTTTCAAATGAGTAAATTTTATCCGAGTAAAGGTAAGGTTGCCGTTCTAGTAGAGGCCCCGCAAAACGCGGAAGGCGAAATCATCTACCAAGAGAAGGGTAATCCTAAAATTGGAGTTGCTAAGGTTGTGAGTATTGGCCCGCTGGAACTACACAAGAACGGTAATTCAGTTGAACTTCAGTATGAAGAGGGTGATCGGGTTCTTTTTGAGAAAGATCGATATGAAACTGTACATGGATATACCATCATGCACCAGTTTAGAATCTTCGCAGTCGTCGAAGAAGGAGTTCGAATTGGCTGAACTTATTCTAAACGAAAAAGATACAAACTATGCACTGTCGAAAGTGTACGGTTACTATTCTGATTTCGATAGGATTGATGACTACTTTCGGGAAACAAAGGTCGAGAGGTTGTCTAACACCGCTTCTCGACTTTTCCCAGTGGAAAACGAATTCTTTCATGACTTTGATATGAGCCCTATGGATATGGAGTTTGAGATCGTTGAGGCTGGTAAAGGTATCTGGAATGATTTGTTTGTTCATATTGGATCATTTCCATCTGATGAGAACCCAGGCAAGAACATTCGATTTCTCGTAAAGGAGAAGAACACAAACACTGTTGTTGGTTTTATTCGTCTTGGATCTCCTACTATAAATTCAAAACCCAGAAACGATATGTTGGGCGGTCCTCCCAATCTCAATAAACTTAATGAACATATCATTATGGGTTTCGTCATCGTACCAGCGCAACCGTTCGGATTTAATTATCTTGGTGGTAAACTTTTGACGGGTATTTGTTGTTCTCATTATATGAGAAGATACATTAATAAAAAGTATGGTGTGAAAATTTGTGGATTCGAAACCACTTCTTTGTACGGTAACATCAAATCGTGTAGTCAGTATGATGGGATGAAACCATTCATCCGTCATGTTGGTGAGACAGAGAGTAGATTCCTTCTGACCATGATGGGTAAAGAGTTCTATGATTTGAATGATTGGTATACAATGAAAAACGATGGAGAACCAATTATACATCGTGAAGCTTCTAGTAGAAAACTAAAGATTCAAACTAAGATGTTGTCTGTGATTAAGGCCAGTCTCAAGAGTCAGGGACGTATCGAAGAACGCACGAAGTTTTCTGAATTTATCGAGGACTCTATTGACAATCTGACCACCAGAAAGAGACAATATTGGTCCGACTACGGGTTTTCAAATGTGGTAGATGTCATGTTGGGTAAAGAAAAAGAACTACAAAAGAAAGAAAATTACGATAGATATGAATTGCAAAATGTGATAGAATGGTGGAAGAAGAAGGCAACCAAACGATATAATTCTTTGCTTTCTGACGGACGACTACGAACCGAGTCTGAGGTATGGACTGAAGACAACATGAATACTATTGATATTATTAGGTGACAAATGAAACTTACAGACTATCTTAATTCGATCAACCACACCAAAGAAGATGTCATTGGGGATGACGCAAGATCAGAAAAACTGTATCCTGCGTTTCCTGTTAATAGGTGTCTATCTTATTTTCCAGATACAATCCTCCAGTCAAACATGATGAACTTTCATAATCACCTCTCTAACAAGATGCAGTATGATTATCTTCGTCATTCACTTCGTGCGAGGAAGCGATTTAGTAAGTGGATAAATAAAAGAGAAGAAGAGGATTTAGATCTAGTTAAACAGTACTTCAATTACTCCAATGAAAAAGCAAAAGAATCTATTCGTGTTTTGACTGAAGAACAACTTGAATCTATTAGAAAGTTCTATAATTATGGTGGATAAAAATCAAAAATCATAAATACCATGAATGAATCAAAATATGTAAAGGTGAATTATCATGGAAGAAGATTATGTAGACTTACAACCAGATGACTTATTAGAGATCACACTTAAGGAACCCGATGATTTCCTTAAAGTTCGAGAGACTCTAACCAGAATTGGTATATCGTCAAAAAAAGAAAAGAAACTATGGCAGTCCTGTCATATACTACACAAACGTGGCAAGTACTATATTGTCCACTTTAAAGAACTATTTGCTCTCGATGGATTGCCGACGAACCTTTCCGACAATGATATATTCCGACGAAATACAATTGCTGATTTGTTGGAGGAATGGGGACTGGTTGATATTGTAGAGAAAGATCCAGAAGATGAGAGAGTCCCAATACATCATTTAAAAATTATCTCCCATCGAGATAAACAAGATTGGGAACTTTGTCCTAAATATCACATAGGTAAAAAATAAAAGGAACTTAAATTATGAAACTAGTGATAAAATTTCCAACTCGAAGCAGACCTCATAAATTCAAGCCTCTCCTAGACAAGTACATTAATTTCTTGTCTGATAAACACGATATTAGATTCGTTATTACAATGGACGAGGACGATGAGACTATGAACAATGATGACATAAAGTCTTTCATTGAAAATCACAAGTCAAATGGTATTGATATTGTCTACCACTATGGACACTCTAAGACAAAAATAGAAGCTTGTAACGCAAACCTAGAAGGTGAGTCTGGTGATGTTTTACTTTTGATCTCAGATGATATGGTTCCTGTGATAAGAAACTATGACGACATCATCTACCAAAACTACCAAGAGGTTTTCCCGGATTATAGTGGCGCAATCAAGTTTAATGATGGACTTCGCAACGATAACCTAATGACACTACCATGTATAGGATGGAAACTATACGAGGCCTTTGGTTATGTTTATCATCCAGACTACGAGTCCTTATATTGTGATAACGAACAGACTCAGGCCTGTGCCATGGTCGGTAAACTAGGCGTCAGTAACATTTGTATCATTCAACATCAATGGATGTCTTCTGAGGATGAAAGAGCTGATGAACTTCATAAACGAAACGAAAGTTTCTATGACAGAGACGTTAAGATTTTTGAAGAAAGAATGTCTCGTAAATTTGACACCCCGGAGATTCTAGAAAGACTCAATGGAGTAAATATTCATTGATAAACGAGAAGATAATGATTGCTCTCTGCGTGAGAGATTGTGAGAACCACATAGAAAAAGTTAAAAGAAACATCGACAATATTAGGTCGTTTGTTTCTGATACTCGGGTTGTTTTTGCAGAATCAGATTCGAGTGACAATACCCTTTCGGTTTTGAAAGAATCTTTTGCGAATGATGCTCTTGTTATTTCTGCCGGCAATCTCCAATCTAAACTACCAGAGAGAACTCAAAGAATATCTCATTGTAGAAATTTATACCTCGATGAGGCAGAGAAATCTGATTTCGATTATCTTTTAGTTATAGATGGTGACGATGTGGGTGAAGAGATGATTGATGAACCATCATTATCTTCTAATTTTGAATATGAAAAATGGGACATGATGACATCCAACCAACCAGAAGCTTACTATGATTTGTGGGCTTTGCGTCACGAAACGTGGATGCCTTTTGACTGTTGGGAAGAGTATGAAAAAAATCCAACTAGAGATAATTTTATACGATGCGTGACCTCTAGGTTTATGAAGATTGACGAGTCCGATGACTTAATTAAGGTTCAGTCCGCTTTCGGTGGATCTGCTGTTATTCGTGTAGATTCTATAAGAGGTATTAGACATGTTGGTTTGAAGGATAATGGATCTAGGATATGTGAGTGGGTTCCTTTTTGCCAACAATTAAATGATGTTTATATTAATCCAAAATTTGTAAACTCTAGAATACTGAACAATCATGTGATCGCTAACTTAAGGATGGTACAATGAAAATATTAAAACCAAAGAAAGGAAGTCACTCCGGTGATACTTTCAGGGAAATGATATCCATCTGGGAAGAACTTGGATATTGTCAAGTGGAGGAAAGTCTAGATGATTACTGTTGGGTTGGTGGTCAGGGGAAGGTTATTCTATATGATTTTCCCAGATTGGATGATCGTCATATCCCCCACTTTGAATATGGACTTTTTGGTAATACAGTCCCCGATCATCTCAGTTGTCATGCTTGGATTTTTTGGGCCAGGAGTCCTCGTCGATTAATGGAAGCGAGAAAGACTCCTCTTCTGACATACAAGGAACGAGAGATCGAATCTATCTTCTTGGGTAAGATTGAGAATAACGTTCAGAACCAGAATAGAAAAAACAAAAATTGGGAGGACGCTGGGATAGAATTGTTTCATTGTCCAGTTGACAAACCTGGCCCAGACCATTATAATTACACCAAAGAGGAGTACCTAGAGAAACTACGACACTCTAAGTTTGGACTCGCACTTGCTGGTTATGGTCCTAAGTGCAACAGAGAAATTGAACTTCTTGGTATGGGGGTTGTTCCTTTATTCGCTCCAGAAGTTGATAATAAATACTATGAACCTTTAGTCGAGGGTGTTCATTTTCTTAGAGTCGAGGATCCAAGTGAAGTTAAAAATGTGATAGATTCGGTGAGTGAAGATCAATGGCAAAAAATGTTTGAAGCGGGACAAGACTGGTATCAAAGAAACGCTTCTCCCGAAGGTTCGTTCGGAGTAACTAAGAAAATTGTGGAGTCAGTATTATGATACGAGTTAAAGAAGAAGTTGAGAAACTAAAAAACAAGTTTGAATATTTGAATTGTTTAGAAACTGGGACCATTAGGTCGTTTGATGAAAAACACGAAAGTACAAGACATATATCAGAAGTGATAGGTGAGTCCGGTGACCTAAAATCATTGGACATCGAACCAAATCATATTGGTGTTTCTAAATCTATATGTGTTGGGTTGACCAATATTGAATGGATTGAGTGTGATTCTTTGGACTATCTTTCCAAAGACGAAAATAAATATCATTTTGTATTATTGGACAGTGTTAATAATCCAGAACATATTATGAAAGAATTTAAACTAATTGCAAATCGTGTAAATGTTGGTGGTTCGATTATCATCGATGATGCGGGTACAGATTTACAAGGCAATTATGAAGTTAACGTCAATGACCCATACCAAGCAAAAAAAGGATGGGACGTTTGGGATTGGTGTCAGGATAATGAAGTAGATTCGATGGTTGTTGTTGGTGGTCATTCTACTCAAATTTTGATTCCTGTAACAGAAAATAATAGTAAGATCTTTGAGGATAAATTAAAATGAAAAAAGCATTAGTGTGTGGAGCAGGTGGTTTTATTGGTGGACATTTGGTAACTCGTCTTAAAAAAGAGGGTTATTGGGTTCGTGGTGTTGACATTAAATCACATGAATATTGTGTAAGTGACGCAGACGATTTCAAGGTTCTTGACTTACGTTCAGAAACAAACGTTAGGACTTCTTTATCTACTAGTAATGTTGGTGAAACTTTTGATGAAGTATATCAATTGGCCGCCGATATGGGTGGTGCTGGTTATATCTTTACAGGAGATCATGATGCAGATGTTATGCACAACTCCGCAATGATTAATTTGAATGTTGCAAAGGTTTGTTCCGAATACGAAAAGATGCCAAAGGTTTTCTATTCTTCATCTGCCTGTATGTACCCAGAACACAATCAAATGGATCCTGACAATCCGAACTGTGCAGAGGATTCTGCTTACCCTGCAAATCCAGACAGTGAGTATGGTTGGGAGAAACTTTTCAGTGAAAGACTTTACCTTTCGTATCACAGAAACTATGGACTACCTGTTCGTATTGCTAGGTTTCATAATATCTTTGGACCCCTTGGGTCTTGGAATAACGGTAAGGAAAAGGCCCCTGCTGCTATTTGTCGTAAGGTTGCAGAAACATCTGAAGGCGGCGAGGTTGAAATTTGGGGAGATGGAGAACAGACTCGTTCATTCCTTTATGTCGATGAATGTCTTGAGGGTGTGAGAAGACTCATGGAGAGTGAGTGTATCGATCCTGTTAATATTGGATCGGACGAGATGGTTACGATTAACGAACTGGTTGACATTGCATGTGAAGTTGGTGATAAAACTGTGATCAAGAACCACATCGAAGGTCCGCAAGGTGTTCGTGGTAGAAACTCGGATAATACATTCATCGAACAGAGTATTGGTTGGAAACCATCAACCAAGTTGATCGATGGTATTCGTAAAACTTACGAGTGGATTGATCTACAGGTACATGCTTCCAGTCATCCTACGGTCACGGGGACTGGGAGATGAGAACCGCAATTTGTATGTCGGGTTACAGTGAATCTATTAAATACGTCAAAGATAATCTTAAAGAGTATTTTGACAAGTATATCGGTGATTATGATGTCTATGCTTATGTTCCAACTTCAGATCAATCTTGGAACATAGAACACTATTTTCCCAACGCCACTGTGAAAATTATTGACGATCAACCAATAGACGAAAGAGGAATTCAAGGCGAATTCAAAACCGGTGTGCAGAGGTGGTTACAACAGATTAATGGGTGGAAACAGTCGAATCTGATGAGGAAAGAGTCGGGGATAGATTATGATTTCATAATCAGGTGTAGACCGGATGTTAGATTCAAATCTCCTTGGTTTCATATAAAAAATGCTAAACGAGATAGAATGTATATACCACACTTTCATCATTTTTTGGGTGGTATAAACGATAGATTTTGTATTGCTCCCCCCAGTCTAATCGACAACTACATGAACTTAATCGATCATGCAATGGAGAGACCTTATGAGGCAATACACGCAGAGTATTTTTTGAAAAGTGTTTTGGTTCGCACAAATACACCTATTGAATTGATACCTACATATTTCGATAGGATTAGAAGTGATGGTAGTCCAGCAAATCCTTCAGGTGATAATGGATTTGATTATCTGGAATACCCGGAAACATTATTGAGAACAGGAACTTATTATGAATAAATTTATTGTGACAACCACCATCCAACCTCCAACCGAGGCAACTCTAAAGTTTTTAGAGAAGGATGATTGGACTTTAGTTGTTGTTGGTGACACCAAGACACCACACGAAGAATATCAAAAACTAGACTGTGTATATCTTACACCAGAGGATCAAGAGTCTTTGTCGAAAGATCTATCTGATGCAATTGGATGGAAGTGTATTCAGCGAAGAAACATGGGTTTCTTGTATGCGTACCGAGAGGGTGCAGATGTTGTTGCGACAGTTGATGATGATAACATCCCATATGAAAATTGGGGTGAGGACGTTTACGTTGGACAAGAGATTGAGATCAATCTGTACGAATCAGAGAATGGATTCTTTGATCCTCTGAGTGTGACAAACAGACCCGACTTGTGGCATCGAGGATATCCACTAAAGTATGTCCCGACAAAAAACAACGTAAACTACATGGGTAAGACCAAGAGACGAGTACTGGTGCAAGCGGATCTGTGGGATGGAGATCCAGACATTGATGCGATGTGCCGCTTGTCAAAGATGCCATGTGTTGACTATGATGACCATTCTCCGTACGGCAGTAATCAGATTGGTCCGTTTAACAGTCAGAACACGTTCATCCATCGAGATGTTCTCCCATACTACATGGTGTTGCCGCACGCGGGAAGAATGGACGATATTTGGGGATCTTACATCGTTCAGAAGAAGTTCCCCAACTCTGTCATCTACAATAAGCCTACTGTGTATCAAGATCGAAATGAACAAGACTTAGTTACAAACCTAGAAAAAGAAATCATCGGATACAGAAATACGCTTGACTTTATTATGGGCACATATGACCTTGAGGATTTGACTCAGAAGGCATACGATGTGTATTGCGAACAATTTAATGGATCTGTTTGAAAGTCTGTTTTCGGGAAAGAAAATAGCAGTCGTAGGCCCAAGCCCACACCTAAAGGGGAGTGGACTCGGGCCTCGTATAGATGCTTGTGATATTGTTTGTCGTTTTAATGAGGTTCGGCCGAAGGGACTTGAAACGGGATATGGATCAAGGATAGATGTCATGTTCTGGCATCTAAACAACTGTGACATGAACGACTTTAAACTCTATGCTGATCTTGACCGAGATGGATTTGATTCTGCACAACTCATGGTATATCCTCGACAACATGGGGATGTGAATAGGAGAGGATGCGGATCGAGTACACCTGAGAAAAATGTAAAACAATTACCTGACATTCCTTTCTATCAGGTGGATACCAATAAAGTTGCCAAGTGGGAAGCGGATTACTCTGATCATCTCAGTGTTGGAGTCTTAGGCCTGCTGATGATATTGGAAGTCCCCTTTAAGGAATTGTTTGTCTCCGGGTTTTCTTTCTATAGAACAGATAAATCATATCATGAAAATCATCCCACTCATGCAAATGTGACACACAGTTCTCATGGTGTCGCTGCTGGTATCCGAGCATTAAAGGATCATGTAAAGGGAAAAAATGTCAGTGGAGATTCTATGTTCGAGGAGATCATATTATCATGAATTGTATATTCATTACAGTAAGAACGGGATCGTCACGTTTACCAAATAAGTCTACTATGGACCTGTGCGGTAAACCAACTATTCAATATGTAATTGATAATATGAAGAAGGTTAAAAACGCCGAAAAGATAATCTTGTGTACTACCACACTCGATGATGATGATGTGTTGTGTCAAATTGCAGAACGTAGTGGTATAGAATATTTCCGTGGTAGTGTAGACGATAAGTTGTCAAGGTGGTTGGGTGCTTGTAAGAAATACGCAGTAGATTTTTTTGTCAATGTTGACGGTGACGATTTATTTTTTGATAAAGAGCTTGCAGAAAGAGTCATCTTACAGTATAATGAATCACGACCAGATTTTATTGATGGTCAAGGATTTATGTACAATGATGTTTATGGTATAACTTATTCTGCTCTCAAAGAAATTTGTAGGATCAAAGGAGTTCGTGATGCAGAGTATATCAAACCATATTTCGATAGGTTTAACACACAGAAATTTTCGGGTTTGGATAAGTGGAAAAAAAGAAATATAAGAATGACTCTAGACTACCAAGAAGACTTTAATTTTTTTGAAACAGTTATACTGGGACTCGGTGATAAAGAATTGTCTTTTGATAATATTTTAGAGTTTCTAAATGAAAATCCAGAGACATCTTCGTTAAATTGGCATATGGAAGAACAGTGGAAGAGTAATCAAGATAGTCAAATTTCTAAGCAGAAAAAAGAACAGTGGACGCATGAACAGATACAAAGAATTCCATATTGGGGGTGACCATAATGATGATTAATAATGACTGGTCCAACAAAGATGAAATGACTACGGACTTTAACAATCGTCAGTATGATGAAATGTATAGAAGTACATCCTTTATTATTGACTCTTTGCGTCATATTCTTCCCGTGGATAAAACATATAATGTGGTTGATGTTGGGACGGGTGCCGGCGCAAATTTATATTACCTAGCCAAAGAATATCAAAACCACAATTTTATTGGTGTTGATTTCAACGATCACTATCTTCAACAAGCAGAAGATAGACACAGAGAACTTGGATTGAAAAATAGTAAATTCAGATCCTTGGATATTTTTGACCCTGCCGCGGAGACGGACCTTGGTGATATTGGTTGTGATATCATTGGGTCTTCTCAGGTCTTAAATATCATAGAATTTGAAAGATCCAAACAGTTTATAGGTAATTGTTTTAATAACGCAAAGGTTGGAGTGTTCTTTCATTCTTTGTTTACAGAAAGACCATTAGATTATGATGTAAAGATTCACGATCATACAGTCGATGCTATAGTATCAATGAACATCTATTCTATATTCACAATGAATAAATTGGCAGATCAGTGTGGATTTCATTTGAAATACAATAAAGAATTTGAAATGGATATTGATTTGCCAAATAAATTTGAGGGTAGAGGAACATACACTACCAAGACATCTGATGACAAACGAATGCAATTTACGGATGTCTTATATTGTCCTTGGAGATTCTTATATTATGAGAGGAACTAAAATGAAATCTTGGCGATTTGAAACAAACGAAATGTTGTATGTTTCAGAGGTACTGAAAAGTGGTTTCGGTGCATCGGAAACTGGAACATTCGGTGAAAAACTAGAGACTGCCTTTGCAGATAGACATGGACAAAACTACGCTATTGGTTGCAACTCTGGAACCTCGACCCTACACTCTGCACTAGAAGCGTTCGGTGTTGGTGAAGGAGATGAGGTAATTATCCCTGCACTAACTGTTGCGATGTGTGGTTATGCAGTCACTCACGCTAACGCTACTCCTGTATACGCTGATGTATGTAAGGATACTTTCCTAATTGATCCAGATGACATTAGAAGAAAAATCACACCGAAGACCAAGGCGATTATGGTTGTTCACCTTTACGGTCTAATGTGTAACATGGAAGAGATTGAGAAGATTGCAAAGGAACACGGACTGTATATCCTAGAAGATTGTGCCCAATGTTTCTTGGGGTCTGATCATAGGGGTGTAATTTCTGGCACGGCTGGTGATGTGGGTAGTTGGAGTTTTGAAAACTCAAAGCACCTGTCGTGTGGGGATGGGGGTATTGTTACCACGGACTGCCCTATCCTAGCAGAGTTTATGAGGCAGTACGCTGGTGTTGGATTTAAGAACATCACTGCTGGGAGTGGTAAGGTGAGAATTTCCCGAGATAAGTTCCAAGATCCAGATTGGAAAAGGCACAACATTCTTGCGTATAATTATAGACTACCAGAGATTGCTGCCGCTGTCGCTTTGGCTCAAACAGAAAAGATAGATTGGTTGTGTGAGTTGAGAAGGAATGCTGGTCTGGGATATTTGGGAGTAATCAACGAATCTGATACAGATATATTGATCCCACAGAAAACACCAAAGGGTTATACAAACTCATACTATACTTTTGCTTGTTTGTTCAATGGGGAGAATCACGGAATTGAATGGCAGGAATTCAGAAAGAAGTATATCGAACTTGGTGGGGACGGAATCTACGCGGCATGGCAGTTAGTGTATAATGAACCATGTTTCAAGAATCATAAGATTGGTTGGGGACGGGCCACTGTCGCTGAAACCTTACAGAAAAATATTATGCAGTTTACATGTAATCAAGCGAACGAGGATCAGGTTCAGAGACAGTGTGAAATTCTTCGTGATACATTGGAGTATTTTTCATGAAAAAGAAAATCGTAATAACTGGATCGGAAGGTTTGATTGGTTCTAAGTTGATGGATCATTTTGATAAAACCTATGATGTCGTTGGTTTGGATATTAGACTCGGGCACGATTTATGTGACGAAAATTTTGTAAAGGATTTCTTTGAGACTGTTGGGGATTTGTATGCGGTGATATTGTGTCATGCGTACAACCCTGTTCCGACTGAGGGATCAACAAAGGTAGAACCAATTGATGTTTCGTTGGATGAACTTTCAGAGTATATGCAAGTCAATGTAACGAGTGCATTTGATGTTTGTAGGAACTTCATTCGCAATAACGATTCTGGTAGAATTATCAATATCTCCTCCATGTATGGGGTGGTGTCACCAAAGCACACAATATACAACAATTTCACTAAACATATCGGATACTCTCTTTCAAAATCCTCTGTCTGTATGCTTTCTAAATATTTGGCATCATATTATGCCGAGTCGTTTCAGGTCAACACTGTCATACTCGGTGGGGTATATGAGGATGGGTTAGACAAAACTTTTATTTCTAATTATGAAAGTAATGTTCCATATGAACGTATGATGAATATTGAAGAGGTTCCTTCCGTATTTGATTTTCTTTTAGATGAGAACAACACATACATGACTGGAACAGAAATTATTGTTGATGGAGGATGGACATCGTGGTAGATTTTAGAATACAGAATCTTTATTTGATTGGTGAAATTGGTATCAACCACAACGGAGACATTCGTTTGGCCAAAAAGTTAATGGATGCCGTTCATGCTTGCGGTTGGCACTGTGCAAAATTTCAAAAGAGAAATCCAGATGTGTGTGTCCCTGAACACCAAAAGTCAATACTGAGACAGACTCCTTGGGGGGAAATGACATATCTAGATTACAAACACAAAATTGAATTTGGTGAGACTGAGTATGATATTGTAGATTCTTATTGTAGAGAAAAGCCAATAGACTGGACATCCTCAGTGTGGGATATGGACAGTCTAGAATTTATTATGAACTACAATCCCCCGTTCATTAAGATAGCATCTGCACTTGTAACTGATCATGAACTACTGACCGAGGTTTGCAAGACAAACATTCCTATCATGTTTTCAACTGGTATGTGTGAATTGTCAGAAGTAGATGCCGCAGTTGACTTAGTTTCCTCTTTTACTGATAACTTTGCACTGATGCACACAAATTCTAGTTATCCGACTCCGACTGAGGAACTAAATTTAAGTTTAATACCTTTCTACAAGAACAGGTATGGGTGTCCTGTTGGTTACTCTGGTCACGAATATGATATAGAGCCTACAGTCCTAGCATATTCTCTTGGGGCAAACATAATCGAAAGACACATTACAGTGTCCCATGATTTGTGGGGGACGGATCAGAAGTCAAGTTTAGAAATAAAGGCAATGGATATACTTTACGGTAGACTAAAAAACATTCCTTTGATGATGGGTTCTTGTAATAAAACAGTAACTCCTAGTGAAATTGAAATTAAGAAAAAGTTAAGAAAGGGTGATTGATGACATACGCTGTATTCACTGGTGTTTACAGAAATTGTGAAGGTCAGAGTCTTGATGAAAAACTGAACATGTTAAATAAACATGGACTGGAGACTCACTTTTTTAGTTGGGTTGATGACCTATCACCAACAGATGCTCAAATGCTTCGTGGTAAGGGTGTACATGTTCATCAGTATGATCCACCATTCCCTCATGTACGAGGAATTCCCGGTAGACGTAGACAGGGTTTTCTCGCTAGGAAAGCAGTTGATCATTTTTCTGGTAATCCAAGACTTCTAAAATTGAGGTGGGATGTTAAGTTCAATGAAGAATTACTAGAGAACGTAAATAAAGATGACTTTTTGGAACCAGTAAAGGATGGATTTTTAAAAAACAAAGTCTGGTGTTGTTTCTACAGTATGCAAGAATTTTTTAGTACACCCGATCAGTCATATTGTGGTTATCGAGAAGATTTGAGTAAACTTGTACAGTGGGACTACAAAATTCGAGATCGTTCAGCATATGATTATGTTGCACATGATG
>Ga0209535_1001898_pt1 | contig 13881 bp, 16 predicted proteins | sample LinPmetageLP28_FD_184041 | JGI IMG/M metagenome (GOLD analysis project Ga0209535, IMG submission 184041) | Marine viral communities from the Pacific Ocean - LP-28 (SPAdes) (version 2) | ecosystem: Environmental > Aquatic > Marine > Oceanic | place: Pacific Ocean | collected 2009-08-22 | reverse complement strand
AAGATAAGATATCGTGATAGATTGAAACGATATGGAAGAGTTCCATTTTACATTGGTTGCAATTCACCACAATCTTGGGGTGGACAACGATTCTTTAAAGGTGAGATTGCAGAGATTAAAATAAAGAATCAGTATGATGAATTACTTTTACATTACGATATGACTAAATCAATATGTTGTGACCAAGGTTGTAAAAGATGTAAAGAAGATATGGTAAAAGATTTGAGTGGGAATGATAATCACGGAATAATTCACGGCAGAAGCACAAAATTTTATAATGCTCCAGGTCGTGAATCAATATCAGTCAAATCCACAGTAGTTCCTGACAGGCGCTATGGAAGAATGCTTTGTATGGAACACGAGGACGAGGGAATAGTTGACAATAAGTTTCAAGGAGACCCCGAACAAACATCTAAAAACGAAGTTATATATCGTAGAAAAATGCAAAAAGATTTAATTGATATCGATAAAGATAGTGGATTGAAACAAATGAAATACACGATAGATAGTATTGATACTATTTATGATAGACATAAGTTAATCAATGTGAGGTTTGATAAGTGAATAAGTGTAATTATGATTGTTTTAGAAAAGAACATATGCCATTTGAACCAAAAAAGTGGAAAGGTTTTGACAATATAACACAAAAAAGCCAGTACAATGCATATATGGAATGGTGTGGTGGTGTTTGTTATAGTAGTCCAGAAAACTTTGACAATGAATATTGTGATAATTTTGATATACAAAATTTAAAAAATGAAGATAATTTATATAAAAAACTTAAAGGTTATATTTGTATGTGTAGAAGATATTTAGAATATCAAGGTTATTCAAGACCCGAGTTTATGACCGAAGAATATATGCGAGAAAATATGGATGATTTCAGACAATTGTTAAAGGAAAATATAGATGAAATACTTACAAATTTAAGTATGACTAAGTGGTTGTATTCTATAATTATATGCTTTATTGATTTAGGAACAGAAGAAGAAAAAACTAAATGTAAATTATTAGTATCATTAATGCAACTTAACAGAATTAACTTAGATAGAAGTAGGACCTTTTATTCTGAAGATGAAGTTACACAACAATCCGATAAAGACTTTTTAGTAAATAATATTGTATCGTTAGAAGATAAAAGTTTTGAAAGTGTTGTTTCGGTATTGATGGATAATGATATGGTAAAAGTATTGAGGAGATTTTAATGTCAGATATAACAAAAGATAATCCGTTTTACATAGAGAATAAACAAAAGCTTGACGATATTGGACCAGGTATGTGTTTAGCAAAATGGACACAAGTAACTTTACAATTACAAACAGGACACAACCATAGTTGTCACCACCCAAGAACACATAAAATAAACAAAAAGGAAATCGCAAGAAATCCTAGTGCTCTACACAATACACAATACAAAAAACTTCGTAGACGAGAAATGCTCACGGGTAAAAGACCCGAAGAGTGTGATTATTGTTGGGGTGTAGAAGATAATTCAGATAGATTTAGTGATAGAGTATTTAAATCAAGTGAAAGTTGGTCATTACCAGATTTTGATAAAATAGTAAATGCAGATTGGAGAGAAAACATCAATCCAAGATATGTAGAGGTGGCATTCTCAAATGCGTGTAATTTCAAATGTAGTTATTGTGGTCCACCTTATTCTTCTACTTGGATGAACGAAATCAAACAACACGGAGCATATCCAACAACTGATGGTTTCAATAGTATGGAAGGTATGATTCAGGAAAACAAAGTTCCAATTTTACATAGAGACCCAAATCCATATGTAGAAGCATTTTGGGAATGGTGGCCAGAACTATATAGAGATTTACATACTTTTAGAATTACAGGTGGTGAACCAATGTTAGCAAAAGATACTTGGAAAGTATTAGATTATATTATTGATGAACCTAATCCAAACAAAGATTTAAATTTTGCTATTAATTCTAATTTAGGATTAGAAGACAATATGATTGATAAGTTAATCGGTAAGATTAACAAAATAGAAGATGAAGATAGAGTAAATGAATTTATTATCTTTACATCAGTTGATACTTGGGGTGAACAAGCAGAATATGCTCGACACGGATTAGACTTTAATCGTCATTGGGACAATATGGAAAAAATATTAGAGAAATGCCCAAGAGTAAATTTAACAATTATGTCAACATATAATGCTTTATCAGTTCCTAATTATCACAAACTAATTGAAGGTGTATATGGATTGAAAGAAAAATATGGTTCATCAGATAGATATTGGAATTCAGCAGTATTTTTGGATTCAAGTTATTTAAGATATCCATCACACCAAACCGTACAAGTTTTACCAAACAAATGGACAAAAAATATATTTGAACAAGCACAATTAGCAGACTACTTAAGCATTCCTTCGTTTGAACATAAATACATAGGATACTCAGATATTGAAGTTCAAAAATTAAAAAGAATATGGGATTGGAGAATGGCATCTTGGGATGAAAAAGAAGAGCAAGTTAGACAGCAAAGATATAACTTCGGTAAATTTTTCAAAGAACACGACGTAAGACGAGGAACAGATTTTTGTAAAACCTTTCCTGAATTAGCAGATTTTTATAACGATTGCTTGGAGATAAAATTATGATAATTGATAAAGAGAATTATTACTTCATAGCACCAGATAATAAAAACGGACTAAGTGTAAGACCACCACGAGATTTGTATTTAGCTGACACATTTGAGTTTAAAGTAAGTTTTACAGTAGATTTTCAAAAGTGTCAAGGTAAAAGTCGTGGAATAGTTATGATGAATGGAAAACATTTAGGAATTCACATATGGAATAAAAAGTTAAATGGTTCAGTTTGGACGGAAGATGGCGTATTCGATACATACCAAAATATTGGTAGTAAAGACATAGAGTGTAGATTTATATGTGATAATAAAAACAAACAAATTAGTTTAATCGTAGGTAATATAAAAACAACAACTGATTTTACAGGCGATTTAGTAGATGATTATAAACATTCTTATATATGGCTTGGTTGTGGAAATGGACTTAAAGACATTGAAGAAGAATTTAAGAATCATTTTTATGGTGATATAAATTATTTAGAAATAAAAAGAGATGATAAAACAATATTTGAATCTAATTTTGAGAAAAAAACGGAATTTAAAGTTTATGATGAAAGTCTTAGTGGTAATCATTTGTTAAAATATAAACCTGAGTGGTATTGATGAAATATATAATCGATATAGACGGAACGATTTGCAAAGAAGTCGGTAAGGTAATCGGTAGAGAACCTTATATGGATAGAATTGCAAAAATAAATAAGTTGTATGACGAAGGACACACGATTGTTTTCTATACTGCTCGTGGATTAAAGAGTGGTAGAGGTGAACAACATTATCGTCCAATCACAGAACAACAATTAAAAGAGTGGGGAGTAAAGTATCACGAGTTGTGTTTCAAAGGACATAATGGAGATTACTTCATAGATGATAGAGGAATAAATGCAGAAGACTTTTTCGTTAATATAAAAAGAACATCTTTACAAACTTATGAAAATCCAATATGCATAGGTGAGAGTGGTGACGGAGTTCATAGAGTTTTTAAAATTTCAGATGAATATTCTGCTAAATTAATTCGTCAAAATCGTGAACACCCAAGATGTAAAAATTATGGTGATATATTTTATGAAATAAAAATAGCAATGTTGTTATATAAAAATAACATTTCTATACCTGAACCTATAACTTGTGATTACATTGAAGTTGATGAGAAATTAGAAATGGCATTTATTATGGAATACATAGACGGAACATCTTTTGATTTAACTGATGACAAAGAAACAATAGAATTAGGGGAAAAGTTAGCAGAAGAAGAGTCAAAAAAAATAAACGAATTGGGGATATTTAAAAATGTATCTGGACCACAATGGATTTTAACTAATGATAAACAAATTAAACTAATTGATTTTGAAAAATGGGAACTAAAAAATGAAACAAGTTAAAATTATTATTCCTGCCAGATACAACTCAACAAGATTTATTGGAAAACCTTTGGTTGATATAAATGGGAAACCTATGATAATTAGGGTAGTTGAAATAGCTTGTGAAACATTAGGTAAAGAAAATGTTTTTGTAGCGACTGATGATGAGAGAATTTCAGATGTTGTTGAGGATTATGGATACCAATATATTATGACGACTGATTGTTCAACAGGAACTGATAGAGTGGCTCAAGCTTCAAGACTATTAGACGCAGATATAATTGTAAATGTTCAAGGTGATGAGCCATTGTTGGACCCAAACGATATACAAAAAGTTATTGACGAAAAATTAAAGCACATTAATAGTGTTATTAATTGTATGAGTAAGTTGGACCCAAATGAAGCTACAAATAAAAATATACCAAAGGTAGTTATCAATACTAAACGTGATTTAATTTATATGTCAAGAAGTCCGATACCAGCAACAAAGTTAGGAGTATCTAAAAACACATACAAACAAGTTTGTATTTATGCATTTACAAAAGAAGAATTAAATAAGTTTTATGAATTAGAAAAAACACCATTAGAGTTAGATGAGGATATTGAAATATTGAGATTTTTAGAAATGGGGATAAATGTTAAAATGGTTGAAACATTTGGAACAACACAGGCAGTTGATATTCCTGAAGATGTGAATAGGGTAATAGAATTATTATGATACTAATATCACATAGAGGAAACATTAATGGTTCAGATGTAGAAAAGGAAAATCATCCAGACTATATTCAAAAAGCATTAGACTTAGGATATAATGTAGAGGTTGATGTTTGGGGTTACAGATACAATGGTATGTTAGCATTAGGACACGACCAACCACAATATGACATTGATTATGAGTTTTTAAGACAAGATGGAATATGGTGTCACGCAAAAGATATCACATCATTTTATAATATGAGTAAAGACAAAGACATACATTGTTTTTCACACGACCAAGACGAAGTAGCTTTAACAACAAAGGGATATTTTTGGTCAGGTTGGGGAAACCAATTAACAAAGAAAAGTATATGTGTTATGCCACCACAAAACGAAGAATTACCAAGTTATATAGCAGGAGTATGTAGTGATTACATTGAACATTACAAATAATTGGGAACTGATTGATGTTGATAATGGTATTGGGGGTAGACTCAATGTTATGTGGTTATCACCAGATGGAGTTGGGATATCAACACGAGACTATTCCCATATGACGATACTGAATATGATATTAGAAAAATCAGATGTAACTGATTTTTGGGACATTGATTATGTAAAAGAACATAATGTTCACGATGTTATACAATTAGGAAAAAACAAGAAAGATTTTAAGGACAATAATTTAGAATTGGCAAAATTAATGGAAAGTTTTATGGAAGAAACAAAATTTGCGAGGATATCAGGACCATATAGAGATGTAGAATTTGGTGGTGGTTCATACGGACACGCATCTAAGTTGTTAGAAAAACGAGATTTTGTTTATGAATATTGTGAAGATTTGACAGAAAAACAAAAACAATTTATTGATAAAGTTATAAATGTTTATAACTTATCAGATACCGAAACGCAGGAAGTTAGGCATGCTTAATTTTTATTACGATAGAGTTATAGATGGAGTGTATATTCCAAATGGAATACCAGAAAATTTTGTAAAATATTATTCACCGAATTTTAATGATGTATCATTTAGAAATGAAGTGGGTGTAGAACCCGCAGTATATCCAACCGATATGAGAATGGCAGAGTATTGTTCATTAAAAAGTGTCGATACCATAAAAGGTGATGTAGATACATTTAGCGGATACTATTTGATAGAGGGATTTGGTTCAGCTCAAAACGCTATGGGAGTTAATCCAGAAACTAAAGATAGATATGAATCAGTTTTTAACTATATAGAAGAAAAGAGTTTAAAGTTTCTACAAAACGGAGTATTAAAGTTATGTATTTGTTATTTACAAGAATCATTTATTACTGATAATATAATACATTCAATACACGATAATACAGAGAGATTAAATATACAAAATTCTATTGTAATTGTCAATGATTTTTTAGTAGAAAAAAGATACAATGATTGGTGTAAAGAAAATGGATACGAACCAAGATTTAAAGTCATAGTATTTTGTCACTCATTATATGAAAAATCAAATGAGATTTACGGACTTCACAACAATCACCAAATTTATACTATGGCAGATGACTACACAGAATACAAGGGCTCTGCTATGTCGTTAGATGAGTTTAAAGATTCTAAATCAACTTTAAGAAAGAATACTATATTGTCAATGAACAGACGACAAAGAGAACATAGGTTAGCAACTTTATGTGTATTGAGTAAATACAATTTATTAAAAGGTAATGGTGTTAGTTATCAATTAACATTTGATGGACCGACCACACCTTATTATGTAAAAAGTTTAATTACCGATAATGAAAAATATAGAGATTATTTTATTCATTATAAAAAACTAAAAAAGATGAAATATCAATGGGTAGATTATCCTATTGCTATGGAAGCAAAGGACGGAGTTACTCACGGATATGGGTGGGAAAATAAACAACCTTACTTGGATTCATATTTAAACATAACAACTGAAACAGATTTTGTAAATCCAACAGGATACGCTTCTGAAAAGGTGTGGAAACCATTTGGATTTTTTCAACCAGTATTGTTAGTTGGTAGTCCAAATACGTTAGAATTTGTTAAGTCATTTGGATTCAAAACCTTTGATGGATTTATAGATGAGAGTTACGATAAAGAAACAAGTATAGCAAAAAGATTTGAATTGATAGAAAAAGAAATAATCAAGTTTAGTAAAATGTCTAAACAAGAAGTCCACGATTGGTATTGGAGTATGGAAGATATACTAATTCATAACTTTAACTTGTTTATGGAATATGGAAAAAACAGACAACAAAATTATAAAAACTTATTTGAGGAGTTAAAATGAAAATATTAATAACAGGCGGAGCAGGATACTTAGGTTCAGTCATTACAAGAAACCTATTAAAGAAACACGAAGTAATAGTATATGATAATTTGATGTATAATCAAACATCATTAGTTGACTTATGCCATCACGAAAACTTTACATATCATTATGGTGATGTTCGTGAGTGGGATAGATTAAAATATATTGTAGAACAATCTGATGTAATTATTCCGTTAGCAGCATTAGTAGGATTTCCAAGTTGTGAAAACGACAAAGAATTAGCAACGAGTATCAATACAACTCAAATACAAAACATAGTTGATGTAATGACATCAGACCAAAAAATATTATATCCAAACACCAATAGTGGTTATGGAAGTCGAGTGGATGGTATGGTAGATGAAACAAATGACTTGACACCAATCAGTCATTATGGAGTAACTAAATGTCAAGCAGAAGATTACATACTACAAGAAAGTAATGGTATAGTTTTCAGATTAGCAACGGTGTTTGGTGTATCAAGTCGTATGAGATTAGATTTATTGGCAAATGAGTTTGTATACAAATTATTAACGGATAAATATATTACATTGTTTGAACACGAGTTTGTTAGAAACTTTATTCATATACAGGATGTAAGTAGTGCATTTGAGTTTATGATTGAAAATTATGACAAGTACCAAGGTGAGATATTCAACGTCGGTTTATCAGATACCAATATCAATAAAAAAGAATTAGTTGAAAGAATACAAAAACAGATATCTAATACATCAGTAAATTTTTCTGATTACTATGAAGACCCCGATAAAAGAAATTATGTGGTTAGTAATGAAAAAATAGAATCAACAGGTTGGAAACCACAATATAGTCTTGATGATGGAATTGCAGAATTGATACAAGCATACAAAATGATAGTTCCACAAGAAAGTTCAAGATATAGAAATGCCTTTCCACTAAGTTATGGACAATCAATATGAGTTTTAAGTATAAAGTAGAAGAAAGTAAATTACCAGAAGTTAAGGTTTTCACACCTGACCCACACACAGACTATCGTGGGACAATGTGGACCCATTGGGACGACTCAATGGATACGCCACAATCTAATATATCTAAATTTACTCGTTCAAGAAAAAATGTCTTAAGAGGATTACACGGAGATAATGAAACTTGGAAACACATTACTTGTGTTTATGGTGCATTTTATTTAGTTGTGGTAGATTACAGAGAAGATAGTCCAAATTATTTACAATGGGATAGTTTTGTTTTAGATGATAAGAATATGAAAAGTGTATTGGTTCCACCAGGTTTTATTAATGGACATTTATGTTTATCAGATGAATGTATATTTCATTACACACAATCTTATCCAAATGATTATATAGATTGGCAAGACCAAATATCAGTCAAATGGAACGACCCAATGTTAAAAGTAGAATGGCCAATACATAATCCAATATTATACGGGAGAGATAAATGAGTAAATTACTAAAAGATTACGATTACACTAAATTTGAATACAATGAAATACAAGAGCATATTGATGCTGCTTTGATGGATTGTTCGTGGGCAAAAGATGACTACAACAAGATACAGATGAAAAGTTGGGAAGATGTTCCAGGTTGGATAAATGACGCCCAATGGATTTTTAAAGAAGTGGTTGAAAATTGCAAAGACGGAGACAAAGTTGTTGAGTTAGGAACTTACTTCGGACAATCAGCTTGTTATATGGGTGAATTAATTAAAGATAGTGGCAAAGACATAAAGTTTGACACATTTGATACATTTGAACAACTTGAACCTTCAATGAGAGCAGGTATGCAACCAAAAGCAATTGTTGATTACAGATTTCATAAAGGTAGACACACGGCACCTATATCAATGATAGTCAAATCACACTTTGAAGCTTGTGGTGTTGATGATTATATTAATTTAATTATTTGTGATGCTCTTTACTCACACCACCTTTACGAAGACGATAGTTTGATGATGTTTTATAATGACGGAATAAATGAACAAAATGCATTGTATGAACTGATGAACAACTTCTGGCCAAAAATAAAGAAAGGTGGGATGATGGCAGGAGATGATATCAATTTTGATGATGTAAAATTAGCAGTAAATAAATTTTGTAAAGACAATGATTTAAAATATGAACAAACGCCATTAAGTTGGGCAATAAGAAAATAATGAAATATATACATATACTAAAAAACTTAATAGACAATTTCTATGTTACGACTTACTCGAGAGATTTTACTTTAAAGTCAAATACATATGGATACGATAAAGTAATTGACGGAGACGCTAAGATTATTTGTGGTAGAGGTCGTGTTTTAAAAGACGAGTGGTTAAATCCTGACTTTTATAAGTTTGGTCCTAATCATATACAAACAGATAAGACTTTTCATAAAAAAGATGTGGTAGACTTCCTAAAAAGTTATAAGAGACTAAATACAGGAAGCTTTCAAAATGCGATGAAAAGTAATAAAAAAGTAATAATGGAAATGGAAATGCACGGAGTTTCTGAGCATCCACAATCTTACTCAATATTTAGAATTAATTTCTTTGACAAACTTTTTAGAGACAAAAAGGTGTTAAGAAAAATGCAAGAGGGTAAATTCTTTATATTTTTGTATTTTGGTTGGGAAGCAGATGATTTCAGAGAGTCAGAAAAACCAGAAGATAAGTATGAGAATTGGTACGAAATGTTTAGAAGTGTTTTGATAGATTATAAACTACCTACAAATTCTATTATTATTGCACAAAGTAATTTACTTGGATATGAAAATGAAAAGAAATATGATTTTAAAGGTGTAAAACCAAATATCATTTTTGATAACATTACAGAGTTTCAACCATTTAAGTCAGTAGCTAGAAACGATAAATTAAATATTGATTATCCGATTGAAGAGCACTTTAAAAATTTAAGAAAATCAAAACATACTTTACTAAGAGTCCACAGAACTTGGCACCCACATAGAGATAATATGTTATACTATTTGTATAAAAAAAATTATATCAAAGATTCATTAGTTCAACATAGAGTATTTGCAAAAGAGCAAACACCAGACGCACATAATTTTTTTGATTACAAGGGAGCAGTAGCCGAATTATCTGAAGAATCAAAAGATATTGTTTTAACAGATTATAATATTATAGAAAAAATTACAAAAGATATTCCAATAAAGTCATCTGAGTATGAAAAGAGTTTAGTCGTAGGTTCAAATGACCATATAGTATACAATAAAGGAGAACACCATATATCAAATGAACCGATAGATAATTCAGTATACGAGGATAGTTTGTTTTCTTGGGTATCACCATCTTTACCAGACAAAAAAAATTACATATTTATTAACCAATCAACATTTAGCCCCATTTTGCACTATCATCCAATATTGTGGCTCGGACACACACACTTGATAAAGTATTTTAAAAAGTATGGCTTTAAGTCATATGATTGGTTGTTTGATGAGAGTTATGATGAACTAACATCAGACTTGGAAAAGTTTAAAATAAATGCAAAACAAATAGATAAAGTTATGAATATGGACAAAGATTACTTGATAGATTTGATGTGGGACAACAGAGACACTTTACAACACAATAGAGATTTATTCATTGAGTGTAAAAGTATAGAAAGAATAATAACAAAACTTCACGGAATAATAAATGAAACAACAATTTAACATAGTAGTCCCGATGGCAGGACGAGGTTCAAGATTTACCGAACAAGGATATACGGACTCAAAACCATTTATTGATGTAAATGGTAAACCAATGATACAAAGAGTAATTGAAAATCTCAATATCGAGTTTGATAGTAATTATGAATTTGTAATAATTTGTTTACAAGAGGACTTTGATAAGTATGATTTCAGAATATTTGATGACATTATTGGACACACAGAATATAAAGTTATTTGTTTAGAAGATGTAACAGAGGGAGCAGCACAAACATTGTTGGAAGCAAAAGATATCATAGACAACGATACACCAATGTTAAGTTTCAATACAGACCAAATGATTGATTACAACCCAAAAATGTTTGAAATAGCAAAACAATTTGACGGATACATACCTTGCTTTTGGGGTGATAGTAAAGATTGGAGTTATGCCAGAACACTTGACAATGGATATGTTCAAGAAGTAGCAGAAAAGAAAGTCATATCAAACAACGCAACAGCAGGATATTACTATTGGAGAAAAGGTTCAGATTATGTAAAGTATGCAGAACAAATGATAGAAGAAAATAGTAGAAGTAATGGTGAGTTCTATGTAGCACCAGTTTACAATTGGGCTATTCAAGATGGAAAGAAGATTGGAATTTGTATAGTTGATGAAATCTATGAATTGGGAACACCAGAATATTTAGAGGAATATCTCAATGGATAAGATTACATATGCATATTTAGAAACCACAAACTATTGTAATTTAGATTGTAGTTTTTGTAATCGTAGTGATGTAATCGGTCCACTCAAACATATGAGTTTAGAAAATTGGGGTAAGTTATTAGATGGAATAAAACATCACCCAATCAAAGAAGCAAAACTTATGGGAATGGGCGAACCAATGTTACACCCACAATTTGATGAAGTTTGTCGTATGTTTAAAGAAGTGTTTCCAGATTGCTTTTTAATCGTAGCAACAAATTGTCAATATAATATAAAAGATAAATTTCGTGAGTGTATGAAATATATTGATATGTTGTATTTGTCTATTGACGGATATAAAGAACATTATGAACGAGATAGAGCACCAGCAAAATGGAGTAAGTTGATGAAGTTTCTTGATAACTTTAAGTCAGTAGATAGACTTGATTGTAATGTAGTTGTAAATTATGTTGTAAATGCCTATAACGTTCACGATATACCTAAAATAGATGAACTAAGAAAAGAACATAACTTAGGTGAATTAAGATTAAATATAGCAACTATTTGGAGTGGAGATGAATTGATGGCAAATGATATGGCAACATCAGGTTATAAACAAGAAGACTTAGATTATTTAAAAGAAAATTGGAGTAAGCAAATTATGGGTAAATCCAAATGGGATTTTCCAGATTGCTATTGGGTTCAGAATGGATTATACACTACGGTAGAAGGACACGTTAAAATGTGTTGTATGAATACAGGTGCAAAACCATTTGGTAACTTATTTGCAAACACAATAGACGAGATTAGAGAAATGAAAGATTATCAAAATGTTAAACAAGGTTGTGAAACAAACAATCCTACATCACATTGTGAAAATTGTTCTTACAAAGAAATAACACCAATGTTGACTTACTTAAGTGTAAATCCAGATTCAGATATTAAGAAGGGGGCGAGAGTCGAAGTATGAAGTCGTATCTAAAAAATGTAGAAAGAATCTTTGATTATACGGATAAGTCTAAATATAATTATGTATTGAATCAATCAGAAAGAACTGAAAAATTTTCATCAACAATGTTTGAACTATTTAAGAAAGATTTAAAACAAGAGGATTTCGCATATTATCCTAATACAAAAAACTTCAAAGAAAAAATATGTAAATTTTATAATGTAAAAACCGAGAACTTATTCTTAAGCGATGGTTCTGATGTTGGTATCAAGTCTATCTTTGAAACCTTCACAACTTATGACCGAATTATCACGTCAGAGCCGTCCTTTCCAATGTATAAAGTTTATTCAGAATTGTATCAATGTGAATACTTTGGTATACCACACGAAAAAGATTACACGATATCTATGGAAAAAATATTATCAAATATAACACACGACACCAGTTTGGTTATATTGGCAAATCCAAATAGTCCTATGGGTGAGTATAAATCATTTGATGAAATACGAACACTATTAGAGCAAGATGTTATGGTATTGATTGATGAGGCATACATAGAATTTACAGACAATGAAAGTATGATACAATATATTGATGAATATCCAAACTTGTTAGTCACGAGAACTTTTTCAAAGGGGTTTGGCGCTGCAGGTTGTAGAGTCGGTATGACATTCGGACACAAAGATACAATAGAACTATTATCAAAATTTAGACAAATGTATGAAATCACAGGCGTATCTTTGAAGTATTGTGAATTTTTATTGAATAATCATACATTGGTTGATACTTATATACAAGAAGTGAAGGAAGAAAAGAAAGAATTAGTTTCAATGCTAAAGGGTTATGATGTTATAGATTCTAATTGCAATTGGATACATTTCAACACAACAGACGACAATTTAAAAACAAAACAAATATTTGATAAACATAAAGTATTGGTTAAGTATTGTGAACTTCCACACGACGATAGAAAAAATTGGTGTAGATTAACAATACAACCAAACATTACAAGACAAGAATTTATTAAGGAGTTATTATGAAAAGAAAATGGTTACCAACATTAGGCGAATTAATTGATAGATTAAGTATTCATCAATTAAAAGAGGTATTTATACCCGAAAATAAAAAGAATTATGCGAGTGAAATGCAAGATATGGTTCACGATATCGATATGATTTTAAAAGAGCACAAAGGTGAGATAACAGGTGATGTCATTAGAGCAATCGTAGTATTGTCACAAATGAATGCACATATTTGGTATAATGAATCACAAGTTCGTAAAGGTGAAAAGGGTAGTGATAATCTGATGTTGACACACGGACTTAATGGAATCAGAAATACAGCTATCAATAAAATTATGGAAGTGGTCGGTGGTAGAAAAGATTACAAAGTAGATTGTATAGCAGCAGAGTTTAAAGATTGGGAAGTGAGTTGGGAAGATGAAGTTTAAAGAAACAAAAACACGTTCAACATCAAAGTCAATCAGTTGGAGAGTTATTGCTTTTCTAAACTCTTGGTTTATATTAGCAGTAAGTTTAACTGAAGTACCACTTTGGAACGCAATCATAATGAATTTAACAGGTATATTGTTTTTCTATATACACGAAAGAGTTTGGAACAA
>Ga0209535_1001896_pt1 | contig 13889 bp, 28 predicted proteins | sample LinPmetageLP28_FD_184041 | JGI IMG/M metagenome (GOLD analysis project Ga0209535, IMG submission 184041) | Marine viral communities from the Pacific Ocean - LP-28 (SPAdes) (version 2) | ecosystem: Environmental > Aquatic > Marine > Oceanic | place: Pacific Ocean | collected 2009-08-22 | reverse complement strand
TATACTGTTTATAGAAATGAGTCAACTGATAGAGCAATCAATAAAACTTACACCATCAATAATGCTAATACTTGGGAAAGAAAAACTATAACTCTAGAAGGTGATACTGCACAAGCAATTGGAAATGCTAATGCTGATAATTGGTGGAACTGTTGGCATCTTGCATCTTCACCATATTATAAATCAGATCCAGCACCAAGATGGGCAACCTATGATGGTAATAATTGGGCTGGTTATCATGAACAAAATGGTGTAGTAACAACTAATGGTGCAACATGGCAAATAACTGGAGTTCAGATAGAAATAGGTAAAAATGCCACTGAATTTGAACATCGTTCTTATGGTGAAGAACTTGCATTATGTCAGAGATATTATGTTGAAGATAGCACTGGTGGTGCTGATACCCCACTAATGTATTTTTTCCAGTATTCTAATGCTTATAGAATGCTTCAAATTCCTTTTCCAGTTCCAATGCGTACTTCTACTCCAACAGTGGTAATCACCATGGGAAGTGGTTCTGGTACTACTGGACTTACTCAAAATTACACCAGAACAACTATGCAATATAAAGCATTCGTAAATTTATCACTCACCTCCTCTGCTGCATATATTGTTTCATACACTGCATCCGCAGAACTCTAATCCATACTATAAATACTTTTAAAAGTAGAGAGATATGAGCACTCTTAAGGTAACACACCTGGACCTACTGACTAAATAACTAAAAAGCATAAAGATGTCTAGAATTAGAGCTGACAGGTATACTAATAGGGCAGGCACTGGAGCTCCAACATTTGCAGATGGTGTGAATGTGGTTGGTATTACCAGTGTAAAAGCTGGTGCTGGTGTTACAACCATGGAGGTGACTGGTGACTTATCTGTTATCAGTGGTACTATTAAAGGTGAATCTCAACTAACTATTTCTAGTATTACTTCATCTATTAGTGATACTGCTGTTGATGTCTTTGTGTATGACACCAGTAAGGACTCTGATGGTGGTGCTTGGAGAAAGAGAACCCAGAATACTTCTTGGTATAATGAAACCCTGAATACAGCAACTAGAGGTAGTAGGAAAGAGTTTCCTGCTGTTGCTGTATTAGTTTTAGAAAGCTTAAAATTGACCATTTATGATGGTGATGACCCAGACCTTCCAATGTGGATGGAGTTTATCAACACGTCTGGTAATTTGATTGGTGGTTCTGCTATGACTGCAGTAACAGCATTAAATGGTATTATTGTTACTGGTTCTGGTGGATATACTATGGAAACCAGATTTATATCTGACTATAGTCTTGATTGGTTTACAAATCAGTTATTCGAATATAAGGGAAATATAGAACAAAGAAATGATACTTTGGGATTTAGACTAATTGAGTCATATGGAATTGTAAATAGTGCGACAAACGACGTAGCAATGACTGTGTCACCAAATGCACCTATTGATAGTGCTACTGGACTTCCTGTTCCTACTATTGCCGTTGCGACTCAAGGTGGTGTGAGTGTGATTACCGATAGTGGAACTGTTTTTGATCTGACATATACCAGTGGATCAGTGGCAAGTGAATTAGTAGAGTTTGACGGCACTGGAGGTATTTTCTGGGGTGGATACAGTCCCTTTGGAAATGGACAAAGCATCTATCTATATTGGAATAAAACCCTACCAAGCGCAGATGATAGTTCTGCTCCTGATGCACGTTACGCTTCAAACGCGAATACAGTATTTGATCTGATAACTAAATCGGGCAATTTTGGTTACAATAGTTTGTCTATTTCTGATATTATTGCAGCAGGTGCTTCAAATGGACTGTTCTTAATTGATCAAAAAGAGGATAGTCCTGCCAATGGTATGACTTTGCAAATGACATCATCATACACCACAGGATGGATGCACGGAGATTGCAAAGGTGCTTTCCTTTCTGATACTGATACTACGAACATAACTGGAAGTGAAAAAATAGCAAACTATAATTTTGCTGCAGATTTTAGCACACAGTGGGAAGTAAAAAATTCTGCAAATACATCTTATGATGCAACAAATGATAGAGTAACAGTTACATCAACGCAGAATTATTCTGGTATACGATTAAAGAGTACAAGTTTACCAACTTTGACTAATGGTAAGAGATATATTATGACAGTTAATATTCATTCAATTACCAATCCAATTAGGTTTGGAGTTGTTTCTGGTGGAAATAAGGATAGCGTTAATAGCACTGGAGCACATACACTTATGTTTACTGCAGGGGCAAGTATATCAGAAGTTTACATAGAAAAACCATCAGGATCTAATTCAACATTTGTTCTAAACTCTGTTTCAATTAGAGAAGCAGAAGAAGATCGTAGTGTAAACAACAACGGACTCCAGGTATTCGGAACAATTACCAAGAGTGCTGTTGCTACTGGTGCAGACTTGGTTGGTTATAGTGGGTATACTAATAGTAACTATATAAAACAACCTTATACTTCTGATATGGACTTTGGCACCGGTAATTTTAGTGTAACTTGGTGGCAGTATATTACAGGTGACATCTCTGATAGTGAGTATGTCTATGATAGACAGGGTAGTAATGGACATAGACACGCTATTTACTATACAAGCGGTAATAACGGTAGTATTTCATTTTATACCAAGGATAGTGCAACATCAGAAATGTATGCACAGAATATAAACCAATACAAAGATCAATGGGCTTGTTATACGGCAATCAGAGATGTTTCTTCTGGAAATTTAACAATCTATATTAATGGAAAATTAGGGTATAGAGCAGCTGGAATGGTCGCAAGAAATCTGAGCAATTCAAGTGCCGAGCTGTTTATTGGAATTAGACATAGTGTAAATACTGGGGCCGCAACACAAGCAAAATATGCTTTGATGAGATTTTCTAGCTCAATTCCATCAGCAGAACAAATCAAAAAGATGTATGAGGACGAAAAGGTTCTCTTCCAAGAGAACTCTCAAGCAACTTTATACGGTTCTTCTAATGCACCCACAGCACTTGCATATGATGACACTACTGAACTTCTACATGTAGGAACTTCTGCTGGTCGTTCAGAGTTCCAAGGATTAAGGAGAATAAATAATACAACAACAGCAGTTACCACTGCTATATCGGCATCTAATGAGTTAGTAGCGGAGCAGTAATGACAGTTAGAGTTAACAAATCACCATTTAATTTAAGAGAGAAACTCTCTGAACTTACATCCAAGTTTGGTCTGAAAGGTACTGAACTTGCAAGAGCAGAGACTGTTCAAGATGCAAGAGACCTTGTAAGTGCTGGTCGTAAGAATTTAATTCAAAATGGAGATTTTAGAGTCAATCAAAGGGGTGAATCCACTTATACAACAATAAGTGGATCCATTTTTGATAGGTGGAAATTTCAAAAGGACTTGATAAGTGAATATACTCATAATGTTACTCAATCCTCAGATGCTCCTGATGGATTTAATAATAGTTTGAGACTTGAGGTTACAACTTCAGAAACATCCGTTGATGCATCTGATGACTTGTGTCTTACACAACATGTTGAAGGTCAAAACTGTCAAGCATTGAGGGCAGGTACAGATTCTGCCAAACCATTTACCTTAAGTTTTTGGGTCAAGTCTACAAGAACTGGCATTTATAGTGTTACTGCCACTGTTGAAGGTTCTCCAGTTAAAATATTTTCCACAACATATAGTGTAAATCAAGCAAGCACTTGGGAATATAAAGTTGTCAAATTTCCACCTTGCCCACAAACAATTGCAGATAACACATCTGGAAATTTGACTTTTAGATGGATTCTAATTGCTGGTTCAAACTATACCTCAGCATCTAGTGGAAATATGAATGAGTGGGATGATTATCATTCATCTTTATTTGCTGGAGGACATAAATCTCAAATCGCTACTGATGGTGATGTTTGGCAACTCACTGGTGTTCAAGTAGAAGAAAGCAAAAATGCTACAGACTTTGAGTATCGTCCTATTGGTGAGGAACTTGCATTGTGTCAGAGATATTATTGGCAAACAGATGGTGTTGTTTATATGTCTGGATATGGGGGGAGTCCACAAACTTATCAGGTTATTGAACTTGCTTGTCCATCTACAATGAGAGCAACACCAACTGTGACAATTTCCACTACTTCTGCTGGTAGTAATTTTTCTGCTGGGTCTAATTCTCCACAAACTATTCACGGATTTGCCCAAACAACAGGAACTTCTGGACCAAGAGGAAAATTACAAGCATCTGCGGAGCTATAAAAATGTCTATTGCATACAAAGTTTATCAAAATATACTTGGAGACATTTCTTCAATTGCTAAAGATGATGGTTCTAATCCTACCCAATATATTCCATTTGATGTGGGTAATAGTGATTATGTACAATTTCTTCAATATCTAGCAGAAAATGGTGACAGTGATGTTACTGGAGAACCTGTACCTGCATCAATTCAAAAAGACGCAGATGACTGGTTGTTCAACAAACAACTCAATGAGTATGTTGCTGCTTCTAGTAGATTAAGTAAGTATATTCTATCAGAAGGAAGAGTGGAGATTAGAGAAGATGTTGTAGTTGGTACTAAACAAGTGCTCAATGAAGAAACTAATGAAATGGAAACTGTGAATATCACAGAAAACCAAATCACTCAAACTGCTATTGAAGCATTGGATGCAACAGTAGATGTAACCACTACAGATATGGAGACAGGTGCTCAGACAACTGAAACTGTTAAGAATCCACTTATTGTCAAAGATGAGGAACAAAGGGCAGCAGCACAAGCAGTAGTTGATGCAACACCTCAACCAGTCATTGACTCTCTAAATAACTAAAAAAGCACTAAGATGTCTAAGATTAGAGCCAACTTTATAAGCAGCAAGAATGACAATAAGGCTGTAGAATTTACCAGTGGTATTGTAGTTGGTGGTGCTGTTACTGCTACCAACTTTGATTTTAATGCTGAAGTTTATAATGTGGGTACTGGTGCTTCAATTAGTAACCCTGCCAATAATGAATTAGCATTAGGAACAAATAATACAGAGAAAGTTCGTATAACTTCTGCTGGTAATGTTGGCATAGGTATAGAAGATCCTAACCAAAATCTTCACATTCATTCTAGTGGAACTTCATATGTACGATTCACTGATGAATCATCTGGAACTGGAGGAACGGATGGTGCTATTTTTGGATTAGATCATCCACATTTATATGCATGGAATTATGAAGCAGGTGATTTCGTAGTTGCTACAAATGCAATAGAAAAATTTCGTGTAAAGTCTGATGGTAATGTTGAGATTAATGATGGCAATTTAGTTATTGGAACAAGTGGTCATGGTATTGACTTCTCTATCACTGGTGATGGTAGTGGAACAGTATCATCTGAACTTCTAGATGAATATGAAGAGGGTTTCTTTACACCCACTATTGTTAATGGTTTTAGTTCTGCCAATTTGCAGTATAAAGCAGGAAGATATACAAGAATTGGTAATAGTGTTTATTGTGATTTTTATATCAGATTTAATACTGGTGCCACTGCTAATGGAACTCCTATCAAGATAGGAGGTTTGCCATTTAATATTAGTAGTTTGACTTATGGTACTCCTGGAACTGCTGGACAACTTACAAGAGGTGGTGGTGGAACCACTTTCCAAAATTTGAACAGTGGTGATGGCAATATTACATTTTATGGTGCTGCTCCACAGAATTATTTTAGTTGTTATATTGGTGGTACTGAATGGGCTACTGTAACTACTTCTGGTGGTGCAAATGGAGCATACATTATTGGTATTTTCCAATTTCATGCTGACTAATAGAACCACTTGACAAACTGGCACACCATACCCCACAGGGTCATCCTTGTGGGGTATTATAGTATGGACTGGACAAAGGAGATGACCACCACCCACAAACTTATCTTCATTGCATCTTTTATGTGGATGTTGCAATGGGGAACCAGAGTTACATCGCTTGCTATCAATGCACTCAATTGAGATACTACCAGACACTGCTAAAATCCCCTCTGTCAAAGAAATAGATTGGTTTCTAATAGAGTACCTATCTGACTGGGGAATAGACCTTACAATTGAACATAGAGACCTCTCAAAAGAGGGTGTATTTGGGTGGTGTATGTCTCTACATGGCAATGAGTTCTTTATTCAAATTCATAATGATTTGTCAGATGAAGATTACACTAAGACTATTCTACATGAATTATATCATGTCTATCAACATTTGAACAAGAAACCTAGATGTGAAATCTGTGCTCATCAAATGGAAACAATACTAGTTGACAGATTTAACAAATCCCTGTAAACTAGGTTTGTTGCCTTTCAAGATTAAATTACGTCCTTAAAGACCATGAAGACCAAGTTTATTACAGTCAAACCAATCAGCAACAAAGCAACCAATAGGTTCTACAATATGATGGACCAGTTGCACTCTTGTAGAGTAGAACAGGAAGAAGTTGATAGAATGTTTCTGACATCTATTACTAATAGGTACAGCTTTTGGATGAACAAAGAAAACGATCAAAACTGGATGGTAATCAAATGAGTGACTATAATACAAGATGGACTGTTATGAATGATTTGGAAGATTCATTCAGTCGTATCTCTACTATTGAGTTTCTATCAGATAAACTGGTAGAAGCATCAGATAATGGTAGATATGATGATGTTATTGACATCAGTCATGCACTGTTGGCATTCATTCCAGTCTATATCAGAGACTATGATGAAAAATTCCAGAAAGCATGGAAGATTACAATTGGTGAAGAATATCAAAAGAACCCTAGTAAGTTTAGTAAAGAGGTGCTTAAATATAAGTTAGAGAACCCTGACATTAATGACTTCTAGAAAATCACCCACCAAAGACGAACTCACATCTATGAAAAATGCAGTGAATGATTATGACATTCGTGCTATTCACCCTGAAAAATTAGAAGAATTTGCTGCCCACCTTGTTAAAAAACTAAAAGAGAATGAATCATCGAATCTTCAACAAGATTGAACCACAAGATGTAGAAGACTTTTTACTTGAATGTGAAAAGAATGCTGCTAAACTTGGTGTCAGTGTGGACTATTATGTGGAGGAATATGTAATGGTAGATGATGATGGATGAGAAAACAAAATTAATAATCGCATTGATTCAAGTGGACAATTTGATTAAGATTTCAGAGGATAATAAGTGGGAGTTTTATCTTCTCCACCATCTTTCATCTGTTAAATGTGAATTAGAAAGACAGTTGACAAATATCAATCATTCATCTACAATTATAGAGTAATCATAGGAGTCAATGAAGTACCTATTTGTTGTTGATCATTTCATCTCATTTCCTCAATCTGAATATGGAGGACTTTGGAATGTAGTTGCAGAAAATGATGAAGAGTGTTTTGATATTATTGTGTCAGATGATGATGACAGTAATTCTCAATATTACAGTAGATTGAGAGAAAACATCAAAAAGGCAGATAAATATTCTTTGTTAGATGAACAACCATCTAAAATTGTATCCTCTTTCCTAACATAATCATGTCACAACCACGTCAAAGGGATGTTAATGATCCCCTTTATGACCCAAATGATAAGTATAATGCCTATAAGGTAGACTTGCATACTAATGAGAATCATTCAGAAGATGAATGGGATTCTGAACATGATGGTAAAATAGCAGATTGGCATAACAGACATCAAGATAAAGTTCTAGATAAGTTCTGTGATGACCACCCTGGAGCACCTCAATGTAAGGTATTTGATGAATGACTGATGCAGAGAAGAATGCTCTTGGTCTTATGATTGAGAGTGTACACAAACCAGATAGTAAACTCAGGGGTTGCGCATACAACCAGGGGTGCTATGATGAATTGATGGTATGGCGTCAGAAGATGCTTGACCTGCTTTATAGTTATGAAACCAATGGAATTTCCTCACAAAGCGCCACAAGGTTATGAGTATTGGTCTGATGACCATACAAAAACAATCAAACGTATTTGGATTAGAAACATTAGTCGTGAGTTTATCTATGGCAAAGAGAAACATCCATCTAGTGTTTGGGGATTCTGGAATAGAAAAACAAAGCAGTTCATATCACCTGTTAATCACAAAAAACCTGGTAAAGTAGTAAGCATAGATAACACTACTGCATTTTCTGCAATGCAGTTAAATCTAACTCCATTAGAGAGAGCATTCCTATGAACCCTGATGAAATAGAATTATCAACACCTTCTAAGTGTTTTGCTTATGAGAAAGTATCAAGACAGATTGATGCTTGTGATGATATTGATACTGTTAAGGTTATGCTTCGTTGCTTCATAAAACTATATTTCAAGCAACAAGAAACAATGAGTCAAATTGGTATTCCATCCCCTATTAATTGATTATTATGTCTGATTATAAACCTCAGGTGAATGATTATGTTAAGTGGGAGAAATCTTCTGGTTCTCTTGAAGGATGGGTGTATTATAGAGACGCATATGATGAATACATTACAATAGAACTTGGTACAAAACCAAAACCACATTGTACAGTAACTCGCAATCATATTCATTGCAAATATCATACATTGTTGTTGTGTTACCAACATCAGTGGAATGAACTAGAATATATAAAAAAGAGAGAGTCAATTTACGATGAAAATTAAAACTTGGTTGCTTGCACTGTCAGTGGTATTGATTCCACCAGCAATGGCAGACCCAAAATTTCACCCACACCATCATTCGCAAGATGGAGTTCAAAATATCACATCATTAGCAAATCATCACACTTCTAATGATGTAGAACCATTCTCAATGGGAGCAATGGGTTGTATGTTGCTGCAAGAATGCACTGAGGGTGTAGATAAAGTTGTATCAATGTTGGATATTGCATCTGAATATCCTGATACAAATTATATGCCAGTGACACAAGAATTTAATTATATGGTCACCATATTGAGTGATATTGGTGTCAATGTATATCTTGCAGATGAGAAATGGTTTCCTGTTGGACATAGAGGTGTATATCATACAGTAGGAAATAACTTCTTTTTGAATAGGGCATTTATGGGTAGGACATCTACACTTATGAGTGTGATGCGTCATGAAGGATGGCACGCAGCACAAGATTGTATGGCAGGCACTATTGATAACTCATTCATTGCTATTATTATACCAGAGGACACTGTACCTATGATATGGCGTGAACTAGCAGAACGTACTTATCCTAAGTCAGCATTACCTTGGGAAGCAGAAGCATCATGGGCAGGTAGAACTGAATCTATGACTGCTAATGCTTTAAATGCTTGTGCTGCTGGTGAAATGTGGAATGAATATGAACCAACTCCACTCACTAGAAAGTTTTTAGTTGAGAAAGGTTATATTAGAGATTAAGAATAATGGACAGTGTGCCAATGCTTAAACTGTCCAATTTCCTTGACAGGGTATCCTAAATAACCTATACTGTATAGGTCATCAGGAGTTCTCATGTCTTCCACCTATCTTCCACAAAAAGCAAAGTACAGGGTTACAATTGAATTGGATGTTATGGATGACTTTCAACCACAGAACATTGATTGGGAAAAAGTTCTTGACATTCAAGGCAATGAAAATGTGCAGGCATATGTGGAGGACTTGAGCACTCCTGACGTGTGGTGATATATTAGTCACCCAAATTATCCTAAATTATCCTTAATTATCCTCACACACATGTGTGGGGATTCTAAATACTTCATGGTTTAGAATCCCCACAATGTCTTATTATATTAAAAGACCTTCAGCAATAGATAAAACCAAGACAGTTTACTATCAGGGTAACTATCATTGGACAGAAACCTATGATGATAGGAAGAAATATACCACAAAAACTAAGGCAGTAGCAGAAACTGAACCACCTGTTAATGCAAGTAATCCTTTTGATGATGCAGAGGTAGTCAAGGCATGAAAACATTTCAACAATTTATGACTGAGGTCTATGATCCTGAGATTCAGGGCAGATCTCAGATCAAACAAACTGGTGCTGATGGTAGGAAGGAACCTAAAAGAGATACAGATAGTAGACGTAGACCTGGTGTAAAACCCAGAGTTAAAGCTACTGGTGGTGGTAAATCTGCCTCTGTGGGTGAATATAAAACACGCAAAGATGTTGGTTCAACTAAGGCACGTAGTGAAAGAGAACAACAACCAGAAAAAGCACTTGATGATAAGAATGTAAAGCAATCTTATGCTGATAAAGTAAAAGCAGAGCGTAAGAAAGCAGCACAAGCACGTGCTGCTTCCAAAAAGTCTGGTGGTGAAGTTAAGAAAACCACCACATCTTCTAAGGACTTAGAAAATACTGCTAGCAAGTTGTTGAAGAAAAAGAGTGAGAAAAAGGTTGACCCTGGATATAAACCAGCAAAAGCAAGTGGAAAAACACGTACAGAAAGAATGAAGACTGTACGTAAGGGTGAAACAATGCTTAGAGGCATTATGAAAAAGCAAGAAACTGACAAATATAAGTCAACCACAGGCACCAATCCTGATGCCAAGGGTAGAACTAAGATTATGGGTAGGGTACACAAACGCATGAGCACCTGATGAAACATAATGCAAGACTTTTTCAAAGTGTTGAAGATGCAGTAGAATATGTGAGAACTAATAAATCATTATCATTACCAAAAGCAAAGGCATTTGTTGAACAGAACACTGTGATTAAAAATGATAACTTCCTTTGGATAATGACTGACTGATATTGTTAGTTACCTTGAAATGTCTACATTATTACAGCATTGAACTTGATGATCACTCTTCGCCCCCATCAACAGGAAGCAATTAATACTTTGCGTTCACATTCTTTGGGACAGGTTATTGTTCCCACTGGTGGTGGTAAGACATTGATCCAGATTATGGATGCAATGTATCGCTTTGAGATAAAACAACCTAGAACCATTGTTGTTGTAGCACCTAGATTGTTGCTTGCTAATCAACTCTGTTCTGAGTATCTTGAGCATATTACTAATGCAAATGTGCTGCATGTTCACAGTGGTGATACTAGGCACTTCAAAACTACCAAGGCAGACAGAATCAATCTGTTTGTGTCTATGTGTCACACAGTGCGTGAGCATGTTGTCATCTTCACCACATATCATTCCCTACATCGTGTTGTAGAGTCTGGTATTGACATTGATACAATCTATTTTGATGAGGCACATAATTCAGTTCAGCGTCACTTTTATCCTCCTACTGATGCACTCTCTAAGAAGGCAGATCGTGCTTTCTTCTTTACTGCTACACGCAAAACTAGTGTGACTGTGAAGAAACCAGGCATGAACTGGGTTGAAACTTATGGTGAAGTAATTGCTAAGATTTCTGCACCTAAACTGGTGGAGCAAGGTTATATCCTGCCACCCAAAGTTAAGGTGATTAATATGGATAAAATTGACAAAAAGTCTCTTACTCCTCACCTTGAGGGTCTCAATGTGCTGGCATCCATTGATGAGATTAGCATCAAAAAGGTTCTTGTTTGTGTCAAGACTACAAAACAGTTGATGGAACTATTCAGGACTGATTTTGCTTATCAGTTAGAACAAAGAGATTACTCTTATTTGTATATCACCAGCAAAACTGGTGCTGTTATTGATGGCAAGAAAGTATCCAGAGAAAAGTTCTTTGAAACTCTAAATGCTTGGGGTAAGGATATAGACAAAAAGTTTGTTGTACTTCACAGGTCTATTTTGTCTGAGGGTATCAATGTAAGTGAGTTGGAAGCAGTTATCTTCCTACGCAACATGGATGCTATTGAGATGCTGCAAACTGTGGGTAGGGTTATTAGAGTGGGCAGCAAGTCTAAGACTTATGGTATGCTTTGTGTCCCTGTTTACAGCAATGTGGGTGTAACTACAGAGAAAGCATTGCAAAGGTGTGTTGATATTGTGTTTGAGCAAGGTGAGATGTATGATAGTGTTGTGAGGAGGTAATATGAAACCAATCAATAGTTTAATCCTTACTGCTAAACCAGGACCATTAGGGTTTGTGGTAGATAATGGTAAATATGCTGCTATTCCATTAGCAGGTAGTAGCACAAAATTAGTTGTAATTTATGACAACTGTACAAAGACCAAAGTATGCAGAAATGAACAATCTGCAAGGAATTTTATAGATAAGTTAAGAAAGAGAAGGAAATAAAGTTAGTTACCTCTAAATGTCTGCCATAGTATGACAATGATCAATCCCTACATCCAAACCCTATTCGAAATGGGTTATGACAAACAAGATGTGCAAGTTGCATCCACTATGTTTCAGAAACATACATTCCCATGTGTTATTCATGGTCGTCAATTTGACACTGAAGAACAGTATTATGCTGAGTTACATGAATATATGAATGGTATGTGATGACTACACCTAATTGGAAACATCACTCAAAAAAAGATAAGAAGACCAAAGGTATTGGTAAGGGTGTGCTCAAAGCACGCAAACAATCTCTTAAATCACTCAAACTCAAACTAAAATGCAACTAAAATCACAACTTCAAACAGTAATTGAGAGTTTAAAAGATGCTGTCAATGTCAATTATCAAGCAATAGATGATCCTGACAAGGGTTATCCTTATGCTGCTGGATATTCAAGATTGTCATTACAAAATGCAGCGTTGCAACTAGAATCCATTATTAAATGGTATAATTCTAGTGATGAGGATGATGATAATGAACCAGATGAATCCACAGGTTGGAACTAACACCCACTAACTAGCATCATGAAAAAGTTTATCGCTACAGCAACAGCAATTGCAGCAAGTTTGATTGCAACACCATCATTTGCTGACCAACAAGTTCACAATGATCATGTACTTATTGTTGAGAATTTGAGCAAGGTTGGTGTTACTGTGGTTATCAATAATCCTATTCATTGTCCATCAAGTAATGCTGGTGGTGGTTCATACTATCCAGGAAATGCAATGCTAATTATATGTCAAAATAATGGATTAAGTGATGGAATGGTGGTTGATTGGACATCAAATGATTACAACACATTGCGTCATGAGGCACATCATGTAATCCAAGATTGTTTGGAAGGTGAATTGGGAGACAACAGAATGAGGATGCTATTTGAGGGTGAAGATTTTCTAGAATTTACAAAAGGACTTGATAAAGTTGTAGATTATATCTACAATGATCAAAGAAAGATGGGCAATAGTGGTGATCATGCAATGGAAGAAGTTGAAGCATATATTGTTGCTGAATACATAGATGCTCCCTCTATTGCTGATAAAGTCATTGAATTTTGTGTGAATTAAAGTTAGTTACCTCTAAATGTCCCCTATAGTGTAAGCATCCAACCATCCATGAGAAAGATTGAAACCCAAATGTGTTCAGCAGTTCACAACTCCAAGAACTGGTCTAATGCAAACACAACTGTATCATTTAATGAAGAAGATAACATCTCAGTTGTTCGTCTTCATGGTAACAAGATTGCAGAAGTTGGTGATGATTTCATGACTGTCTTTGATGGTGGTTGGCAATCAAATACTACCAAAAGTCGTCTCAATGCACTTATCAATGAGTTCTGTGATGCTATCACTGATGGTGTATTTCAAGAGAACTATCAGTGGTATGTAAAAGATAGTGGATTCACTAAAAAATTCACTGGTGAGTACACTTTTTCCTGATCAATCAATTTTATTATACACAATCATGAACAATTCTTCTACTGTCCTCAAAGAAATGCAGTCTCTCCAGAAAACTTGGAGGGTACAGAATTTCACTCTTACCAAAGATCAACAAGCACGATATGATGAGTTAAAAGAACTTAGGAAAGCATTTATTGATTTTTGGAAAGAAAATGGTAGGGTATGGGTAGGACCATCAAATGCAGGTAAATCTAAGGAACAAAGTAGGAACTGAACAATGAAATTTGATAAATCTTTTGATCAACTTATTAATTGTGAAGATGAGACCTTC
>Ga0209535_1001895_pt1 | contig 13890 bp, 20 predicted proteins | sample LinPmetageLP28_FD_184041 | JGI IMG/M metagenome (GOLD analysis project Ga0209535, IMG submission 184041) | Marine viral communities from the Pacific Ocean - LP-28 (SPAdes) (version 2) | ecosystem: Environmental > Aquatic > Marine > Oceanic | place: Pacific Ocean | collected 2009-08-22 | reverse complement strand
ATAAACTTGGCGGCAACATTAATTAAACTAGGAAGATTAGCGGCATGAGAATTTTAGAAAGCACTAGACTAGATTACAAAGATGTTTTATTCACACCCAAACGCAGTAAATTAGAAAGTAGACGTGACGTTGAAGTTTTAAGAACGTTCACATTTCATAATTCACAAAGGACTTTTAAATGCTTACCTATCATGGCATCCAACATGGATGGTGTGGGCACATTTGCAATGGCCAAAGTTTTACAAGAACACAAGATGATGACAGTGTTGAGAAAACACTACACATTAGATGACTGGACCAAAGCAATGGGTGGTGGACTTAATTTGAAATACCTTTCAGTGTGTACAGGCACTGCCGCAATATGGGACAAGGACGCAGAAGATTATGCACTTACCAAAGAAGTTCTTAAACGTTGGCCCGACATAAAATTTATCACTATAGATGTTGCCAATGCATATCATCAGAACTATGCAGACTTTGTCAGCAAGGTTAGAGATGACTTTCCAGACAAAGTAATCATCGCAGGTAATGTGATCACAGGAGAAATGTGTGAAGAACTTATAATCAAAGGTGCAGACATTGTAAAATGTGGCATAGGCCCAGGCTCGGTATGTATCACAAGAACAATGACAGGTGTGGGAGTCCCACAATTTTCAGGAGTTGTAGAATGTGCAGATGCGGCCCACGGAGTAGGTGGACACATCATAGCAGACGGTGGTTGCACAGAACCAGGAGATGTATCCAAGGCTTTCGGCGCTGGCGCAGACTTCGTCATGCTGGGTGGCATGTTGGCGGCACATGAAGAATCAGAACTAGAACAAAATGCAGATGGCAAGTTTGAATTCTACGGTATGGCATCGGACACAGCGATGGGCAAGTACGGAAGACGCAAAGATGGTTACAGAGGTGCAGAAGGCAAGAGAGTATTGCTTAACAATAGAGGCCCTGTAGAGCCAACTGTAATAGAAATAATAGGTGGTGTGAGATCCACATGCACATATATAGGAGCGAAACGCATCAAAGACATGCCCAAGTGTGCTACATTCGTCAAAGTAAACAACAGAGTAAATCAAGTATATTCCAAACACGAAGCATGAGATTAAATATCGTATGTTTCGTAACATCCACAACTGGCCTTTAGAACACTGGCACATTGAAATATGTTCTAAGTGTAGTCTCAAATGCCCAAGATGTTCAAGGCAAGAGGTACCAGAGGGACTCTCAAACGTTGATCTGACATTAGATTGGTTCAAGCAAAACTTTACTGGATTATTATTAAGTGATGTGAAGAAAATAACCTTCTGTGGTGATGACGGTGATCCCATCTACGCCAAAGATCTTATTCCGATTCTCAAATGGATCAGAGCCAACAATGATCAAGTGCAATTTGTTATTGTCACAAATGGATCATACAAAACTAAAAAATGGTGGAGTGAACTCGGAGATACCTTGAACGAAAAGGATCACATACATTTTTCACTAGACGGTTGGGACCAAGAATCCAATGACAAATATAGAGTAAACTGTGATTGGAAATCTATCCTAGTTGCTCTAGATTGTTTACGCACCAGTTCTGTTTATAAAACCTGGGCCGCTATTGCTTTCAAGTTCAATGAAAACATGATCGAACACATGACAGACCTTGCAAGGCAATATAGTTTTGATAGTTTCCAACTGACATTAAGCACCAAGTTTAACAAAGTTTATCCCTACTCGTATCCCGAGAACGACCCACTTCAACCTAGTGACAAGTATTTGGCGTATGGTAGATTCCAAAGAAAGCAGACAAGATTAACAAATCACATATGGCGTGATAATGTGTATTCATTGTATGAAAATAAATTCAATAACATGCAAACTAAATCAGACTCAATCATACCATTGTGCATGATTGGCAACAAGGGATTGTATATCAATGCCCAGGGAAAATTCTATCCGTGTTGTTGGACTGGATTACGATATGGTCATAACAAGAATGTATTTGATTATATCGACAGGAGTGAAACGTTAGGACAAGTAATGGACAATCCTGGTTGGAAGAATCTGTTTCAGTCTTGGCACACTGATTCGACGCTGAGAGAATGTGGAGAGAAATGTTCAGTCAAGAAATGGGATATTGAACATGCAACCAGTTGGTAATGGATAACACGTCAAAAACATTTTGCATCTATCCATGGATGCACCAAATGATAGACACCAATGGTGCAGTAAAATTATGCTGTGTAGCAGAAGATCCAACCACAAAGGATCATGGAAAGGATATGGATGTGCAACGTTCCAACCTCAGTACCTTGTGGAACAGTGTTTACATGCAGAATGTACGTGAACGACTGTTAGAAGGCAAGCAAGTGAAAGACTGTGGGCAGTGTTACAGGAAAGAAAGACGTGGTGAATACAGTTTTAGACAAAGAGCAAACAAAGATTGGTCAGAAGAAGTACAGAAAGTAATGCATAACCCAAGCACAGTGGTAGAAGATATGCCACAGTACTTGGATGTGAGATTTGGTAATTTATGTAACTTAAAATGTAGAATGTGTACAGGCATCTACTCAAAAATACTAGGTGAGGAACTTGAATCAATAGCAGATAAAGACGAGGAGTTTAGATTACTTGCTCCAGACAGTGCAAAAAGTTACACTTTCGATTGGTATGACAATCCAAACTTTTGGAACGACCTAGAACAATACATGGCATCTGTAAAATTAATTTACCTGACCGGAGGAGAACCTACACTGGTGCAAGGTAATTATGAGTTCTTACAGCAGTTGGTCGATAGAGGGTATGCACAAAATATATCTTTAGTATTCAACACAAATGCCACAAACTTCCAAGCACGATTCTTAGACATTGTGTCTAATTTTCATGCAGTTACTTTAAATTTAAGCATCGACGGAGTAGGTGGAGTGCAAGAGTACATTAGATTTCCAAGCAAGTGGAAACAGATACAAAAGAATATGGACATGCTTGTTGAAAAGATCAAGTCCACAGATTGCAAGTTTAACCTAGTGTTTACACCAACAGTCAGCATCCTAAACGTAGGATCGTTCGACAAGATCATAGATTGGGCATACACATTCTGCACCGACAATCTTTCAAATAGAATACGGTATAACATGCAACCTATCTTCTTGCATGGGCCTGTGTTCCAAGATATGATATATGCCACACAAGAATATCGAAACTATGTGCTAAGAACCATAAAGCAAATTGACACCAATAAGATAAATTATTTTGAGAACCTTCCTACCTTTGTCAGCGAAGTGATAGATACTATGGAGAATAAATTTGAAGACTCAGAGACAGCAAAGTTCCATAGGAAACAACTCTTCAAATGGAATACAGAAATTGATAAAAAGAGAGGCACAGACATTTCACACTACATCGAATACAGTGATTTAATTTATGAATAAAGATACATTCTGTGCATTACCTCATATGCATCAAATGATCCGACAGGATGGTACTGTGAGCCTTTGCTGTTCTGCAATAGATCTTGGATTACAAAAAGACGATCCGATAAAGGCATGGAGCAGTGACTACATGCGTGACGTGAGGACCAGTCTATCTAAGGGTACAAAAATAAAGCAGTGCCAACTGTGTTGGGACCGCGAGGACAAAGGATTCAAAAGCATGAGACAAGAATCCAATGAACTGTATCCTAACATAACCAAAACATCAGCCACACCAAAATATTTAGATCTACGCCTAAGTAATCTGTGCAATTTAAAATGTAGGATGTGTAACCCAGTGTACAGTTCACAGATCGCAAAAGAATATGTAGACATCGACAACAAATGGTACGATGAATTTGTTGTAGGTGCAGAACGTGAATTCAAACAAGTACCACTCCAAGAGGTCAAACCAGACATGTGGAGACAACTGAAGTCTTACATTCCTGGACTTGAAAAAATATATTTCACAGGTGGCGAACCTACTCTAGTTCCTCAAGTAAAAGAGTACCTGCAGGAGTGCATAGACACCGGCCATGCTGATCATATCGAACTTGTGTTCACAACCAATCTTACAAACATTAATCAATCGTTACTGGAACTGTGTGATAAGTTCTCTCAAGTACATTGGGCAATGAGCATAGACGGGTATGGTCAACTGAACAATTATATCAGGAGTAATTCAAACTGGAAAACAATAGACAAGAATCTCAAATTGTTACTGGGATCAAAATTCAGTGCAGGTATCCACCCCACTGTTTGTGTGTATAATGTATTGTATATCACAGACCTATTAGAATATGTAGAAAACCTTTGGGACGGAAGATTCATGCCTTTCATTTTTCTCAATCTCTTGCAAACACCAGACTTCCTAAGTTTCCAATACCTACCAAACTCTATAAAAAATGTTGCAAGTAAAAAACTACAAAAATATTTGGTCACTTCTCAATATTGCAAAGTTGATAAACAACACCACAACGTGATAGTGAACATCATTAACCTGCTGAAAAATAGCACCTATGACCCAAGCAAGTTAATTAAAATGAAGAGATTCAACGACACATTAGATATTACTAGAAACACACAGTTACAGACAGTAGCACCGGAGATATACGAATGCATTCAAAATTTATAATAATAACTTATTCAACCATTCCTAGGGATACTAGGATCACTGGAATTAAGGGTTGGCGTGACATACCCAATGCCACACAGTACAACGAAAGCATTGGATTTAAGAATAATATCAAAGCAAATGATATACAGACAGCAAAGATGATACTAAACACAAAGTCTAAAACGCTCGAAAAGAACAGTTTTGACAAGATAGTAACGTATGATCAAGCAATGGAGTATCTTATAAAGCATTATCCAAAGTACTTTCCTGCCGCATAAATACAGTTAATGTACGATATAGTCCAAGTTTTAAAGAACGTCCAACAATTATACGAGAATACAGGACAACTAAAGATACTCACTGACTTCGAAAGAGTGTTTGATCGTTTAGATCTGTACTTGTATGACAACTGGAAAAAAGGTGAGTTGGTAGAAGGACCTATCGTAGAACGCCACAGAATTAAATGTGCATTCATGTACAAGACAGATGAGATGCCAAATCCACAAGGTGGTACAAGACTTACTGAAAATGGTTGCAAAGTAACTTATAAAAAAGATCAACTGTTACAACCACGCAAGATTGAAAGTTACTCGGACTTCAGACCAGGCACTAAAAAACCTAAGTTTGATGCCGAACCAGTCTGGATCGTGGAAGTGTGTATGCCTAAACCTGTGTTGAAATCATTTGGCACTGAAGATAAAGAAGAAGTGATGGAAGATTATTCATTCCTTGATACGTCAATTGAATCAGGCGATCTACGTGACTATGTTGGATCTGTGTTTGGTGTTGATCGTTACAAGAGTAAGATGGGCGAAGACAAAGACGTGATAGTTTTAGACTTTGATACAAAATACATAGATGTTGCTAAGGACTTAGAAAACTTTATTGAAAAAGGATACAACGAAGTCCTTGACGCAGACTCTGTTAACTCTACCAACAGACGTGGAGACTACAAAGTGTTTGCTGAATTCCCACGCACTAGAAAATCAGTGCAAGAGATAGACAAACTAATTTCAGAACTTAAGATACTTACAGAACAAGATGCTTGGGAGTTCAAGTTCTATAAAGATTCCAAGCGATACGAATACCAATTAAATACCTTAGAGCAAGTGATGGCAGTAAGTCCATTGCAATACACAAACGAGGTAGTATAATGAACATCGATAAGTTACGCGAGACACTCAAAATAGACGAGGGTGTAAAATACGAGATATACAACGACCATCTAGGTTATCCAACATTTGGCATTGGCCATCTTGTTGTAGAGTCAGACGAAGAACACGGCAAACCTGTAGGCACTTCTATAACAGAAGATAGAGTGAATGCAGTTTTTGACAAAGACGTTGCTGTAATGGTAGACGAAGCAAAGAAAATATTTCCTGACTTAGACTCACTTCCAGAAGAAGCAAAGCAAGTTATTGTGAATATGACTTTTAACATGGGCAGACCTAGACTTTCTAAATTCAAAAAATTTATTGCAGGCGTTAACGCAGGTGACTGGGATAAGGCCGCAGTTGAAATGATGGACTCACGTTGGGCAAAACAAGTGGGTGCAAGAGCAGAAAGGCTTAGAGACAGGATCAAAGCACTAGCATAATGTTCCAAATAAAATTAATGTTGATGTTGTTCGTAGTCGCCGGCGGTGCTGGTGGGTACTTCTACGTGCAAAAATTACAAGCGGATCTAAAGGTGTCTGAAGCAAACAATGCCAAACTAGAATCAGCAGTAGGGGAACAACAAGCATTGGTAGAACAAATGAAGAAAGACTTTGCTAAGATACAAAGCATCAACAAAGAACTAGAAGAAAAGAATTCAAAACTTAAGGCATCTGAAAAAAGTTTATCAGATAAGTTAGGTAGACATGACATCGGTGTACTTGCAGAAAAGAAACCAACCCTAGTGGAGAAGGTACTTAATAATGCATCAGTGAACGCCAATCGTTGTATTGAGATTGTGTCGGGTGCAGAACTTACTGAGAAAGAATTGAACGCAACCAAACCAAGCGAGATCAATGCAGAATGTTGGCGCATAGCCAATCCTAACTTTGATCCTGAAGCACAGTCGGATGCGTGGAAAGAAAAGAACTTATGAAAATAATTGCAGTACTACTGGGCATCTGGTTATTACAAGGTTGCACCACAGCAGTCAAAACTATAGAAGTATTGAACAGACCTGAACCAAAAACACCAATAGGTATTGAATTGCCGGAACCATTGAGTCTTGACCCTGTGGAATGGATCATTATAACACCCGAGAACGCAGAAGAAGTTTGGGCAAAACTTAGCGAGAATCCGAAAGGTGAAGTGGTGTTATTCGCACTCGACCAAGACGGATATGAATTAGTGGCTAAAAACTTTGCACAAATACGCACAGCACTGGCAGAACATCGCAACGTGATAATAGCATACAAAGATTACTACGAACCAGTGACTGAAGAAGACTTACCAGCCAAATAAAATAAATACACAGCGACACAATGGGGATTAGTAATGAAATTTATAATTTTCATAGGGATATTTGTTTTTATATTACTATGGGGTCTTTCTAAGATGGCAGGTTTATAATGTGGGATATGATTGAAAGAATGGCGAGTGATCGTCTTTGGATTTACACAGCAATCTTTGGTTCGCTGTTTGGCGCCGCATTCCTTTTCTGGTTCAAAGATACCAAGATAGCAACATGGGGTGTTGCAAAGTTTGACCGTACATTAGAATTTTTAGTAAACAGATGGGGTTGGACTTGGTTACAAAATGACCCAAATGCATGGCGTAAGAAATATCCTAGAATTACATCTAAGATAGACGATTTAGAAAAGCGCCTCCAAAAATTAGAAAAGAAAAATAAATAGTAGCGATGGCTGATGTAAAGAAAACAGTACAAATTGATCTGCAAGTAGACACCAATACAGTAGACTCATCCAAAAATCCCTTTCAGTTATTGATACACTTAGCAATAGCAGTTGATCAATGGAGAATCTTTCCAAGAGTATTCCTATCAGTTTACATCTACTTACTATACAAAGTAACCATATGGTTCATGGCACTGCCGAATCCAACTTTTGAACAGTCAGGTCTTGTTTCGATTGTGGTAGGCGCAGGTGCGGCATGGTTTGGCTTGTATGCTGGAACTTCTAAAGGCAAAAAGTAACTCACACCCAAATACACTTTAAATACACCATATGAAGATTGCATTCGTTGGTGACAGTTTCTGTGCAGACGCAGGACAAGGAACATGGCCTTATTTGGTAAAGCAAAAACTTAATGCCACATCAATTTGGAAAGGAATTCAAGGAGCAAATCAATATTCTATTCTAGCAGATGCTAAAAAAGTTTTATTACTCAAACCTGATTTAATAATTTTCACTCATACAGATCCTTACAGATTGGCTAACAGGCATAGAGAGCCTTTAGGTGCTAGACCTTGCGACCAAGTTTATAGTAGATTGTTAAAAGAAACCAAAAACAATTTATTCAACTTAATGAAATCCACAAAAAACAACATTTGGGTTGCTGGTCATATGTATTATGAACATCTGATGGAGTATGGCTATCACGAACTGACGCACCCAACATTGGTAGTGGAATGCTATCGAATTTGTACGGAGGCAAACATTAAACAGGTTCATCTGTTTAGTTTTAGCACCAAAGAACTTGAATTCAGAGATTACAACTGGGATGTAAGTTTGCCAAAATCATACTCCAAACAAAGTCTTGCAAGAATAAGTTACGATTATCAAACACCAGATAATCACAAGCAGGATTGGGTAGAACCAGGTTGGCAAACATTACCAAATCATATGAACTATGAAGGCAACAAAGTGGTCAGTGAAATTGTGTTAGGTATGTTATAATAAGTTATGGCAACACACTACGATACCCTAGGCGTATCACAATCAGCATCTGATCAGGAAATTAAAAAAGCATTCAAAAAACTTGCCATGGAACATCATCCGGATAAGGGTGGAGACGGTGCAACTTTCCAAAAAATAAACGAAGCATATGACTCAGTGAAAACACCTGAGAAAAGACAACAGTATGATCAAATGAGGCAGTTCGGACCACAAGTTCAACGTGGGCAACCTTTTGGGTTTGATATCTTTGAGCAGTTCGAGGATATGTTCGGAGGACCTAATCAACGTTGGCAACAGAGACGTCCACGAAAGAATAGGAATATGTCTATCACAGTGCCGGTAACACTAGAAGAAGCATTCCATGGAATTAAAAAACAAATATCAGTACAACTAGGATCTGGACGTAGACAGGTAGTAGACTTAGACATACCTGCAGGTGTAAACAATGGCATGACTCTTAACTACAAAGGTCTTGGAGACGATCAATTACAAGGAATGGAACCAGGTGACTTGCAAGTAAGATTACAAGTCAATCCACATCCGTTCTTTGAACGCAAAGCAAACGACCTTTACACTGCCAAACAGATCAACGCATTTGAAGCCATGCTTGGCACAAAAGTTGTATTGAAGACATTGGCTGGCAAAATAATTAAAGCAACAGTACAACCTGGTACACAACCTGGTACATTTATTAGATTGCCGAACGAAGGAATGCCTATAATGAAAACCAAACTGAGAGGACACTTATTTGTAAGAATCGATATAAGTATCCCGTCAAACCTAACACAAGAACAGAAAGAAATGATTGCCAAAAATTTTAACCAGTAACACTTGACAATAGGTTAATTTATACTAAAATAAGATAATATGTTAGTACCAAATAGTTCATTAGAAAAAATATTCAATCATGCAGTTGATACTGCAAAAAAATACAAACACGATTACGTGACAATTGAGCACATGCTGTTCGCAATGCTACACGACGAAGACTTTAAAGAATTTTTATTAGACTTCGGGATCAAGGTAGAAGACATGGGCAAGGACATCGCTCGTTATCTCGAAACGCAACTTGACTCGATTGCTACAAAACAAGAAGGTGAATACACACCCAAAAAAACATCATCATTAGAAAGAGTTTTCAACAGATGCTTTACTTCGGTCTTGTTCCTAGGCAAGGAAGAAATAGAACCTGTAGATATATTCTTAGCCATGTTTGCAGAAGACAAAAGTTTTGTTGCGTGGTTGATGAAGAAATATAAGATCAACAAAAAAGAAGTAGGCGATTATGTTAATCAATCTCAAGCAATGGGATTAGACGAACCAGGTAATGCTAGGATAGACGATGGTCAAGCAAATAAGGTGTTAAGGAGTTTCACACTTAACCTAAGCGAAATGGCGCAAAAAGATATGTTCGACCCTTTGATTGGCAGAGATAACACTTTAAATGATATTGCACAAACATTGGCTCGTAAAACAAAAAACAATGTGCTTCTAGTAGGTGATCCTGGTGTTGGTAAGACCGCAATAGCAGAAGGACTAGCAAACAAGATACACAAAAAGGAATGCCCAGCATTCTTAGAAGATCACACAGTGTACAGTTTGGACATAGGAGCATTGTTGGCTGGTTCAAGATACAGAGGTGATTTCGAAGAAAGACTTAAACTTGTGCTACAAGCATTGGAAAAGAAAAACAAAACAATCATGTTCATAGACGAGGCACACATGATGCAAGGCGCAGGTACGTCAGGCCAAGGATCAACTGACCTTGCAAACTTGTTGAAACCTTCACTAGCCAAAGGTGTGTTGAAAGTGATTGCATCGACCACTTGGGAAGAATACAGGACATCATTTGAAAAAGATCGTCCATTGATGAGAAGATTCCATAGACTTACTGTAGACGAGCCAGACAAAGAAACAACACTGGATATATTGAAAGGTGTTAAAGAATACTATGAAAAGTTCCACGGAGTAAAGATTACAGACGAAGCACTAGAATACGCAGTAAACTATTCTGCAAAGTATATTCATGACAAGAAACTACCGGACAAGGCACTAGATATCATCGACAGTGCCTGTGCAAAGTTCAAAGTTCATCCAGCAGAAAAAATGATTGTTGATCATGAACGTGTGGTCCAAGAAGTAAGCAGAATGACTGGGATAGAAGAAACACAAATTGCACAAAAAGAATCGACTAATTTAAAAGAACTTGAACCGAGTCTAACAAAGGTTGTATTTGGACAAGATGATGCCATTCATAAAGTTGTAGACAAAATAGTTGTAGCAAGGGCGGGCCTTAAATCAGAGAACAAACCAATTGGTTCTTTCCTATTCACAGGACCAACAGGTTGTGGTAAAACAGAAACAGCAAAGCAACTTAGTGAACATATGAAAATGCCTCTTGTACGTTTTGATATGAGTGAGTTTCAAGAAAGACATTCAGTTGCTAAATTTATTGGAGCACCTCCAGGTTATGTAGGATACGAAGATGGCAATGTGGGTGCTGGACTTTTGATAAACGAAATAGAAAAACATCCTAACGCAGTATTGCTTTTAGATGAAGTAGAGAAAGCACACTCATCAGTCACTAGTGTGCTATTACAAGTTATGGACAACGGATTTATAACTGGATCAAATGGAAAGAAAGCAGATTTAAGAAACGTTATATTGATAATGACATCTAACTTGGGTGCAGAAGAAATGGAAAGAGCAAACTTAGGATTTACGGAAACTGTCAAGACAGCCGATGATGACGCAGTGAAAAACTTCTTTGCTCCAGAATTTAGAAACAGACTAGACTCTGTGATCAAATTTAACAAGTTGGGCAAAGAAACTATGAAACTGATCATAGACAAGTTTATAGTAGAACTAAATGAACAACTGAATGACAAAGAAGTGCAGGTTGAACTTAGTCAAGATGCTGTGAACTACTTGTTAGACAAGGGTTTCGATGAGAAGATGGGTGCAAGACCATTAGCAAGGGTGATAGATAATGACATCAAGACTCCATTGGGTAGAAAACTGCTGTTCGACGAGCATAACAAAGGCAAAGTGTCAATTGGTATTAAAGATGACAGACTGGAGTTAACATGGGCGTAGTAATAAGAAAATCGCAAAAACTATTCTACGAAGATTATGCATATAAAGTTAGATTGAAAATGCCCACAGGTTACAATCAGTATATCAAAACATTGTTGAGATATGCAAAAGATGACACAGTTGAGAAAAAGATCAAACAGTTAGAAATAAAAATAATGGATGACAAATATGGTTGGTTTGAAAACTTGTCACAGAAGCAAATGACAGCAATGGGTGACTTTATTAGATATGCTAGGAAAAACGACATGTTGGCAGATTGCAGGTTCAATGAGTATTGGCGTTTGATCACATTCTATACCAACAATGCAAAGTATTTAGAAGATATGGAAAAGGACTTTAGTTGTATCGTAGAATACATCGAAAAGCCAGCAAACAAGAAAGAAATGGACATGATGTTCGACAAGCACAACACTAAATTCGTTGACAGGCTACCTTACAACAAGTTTAGATACGCATGTTTTGTTGATTATTACAGTTCAAGATATGACGACGACAACATCTGTGAGAAATTTGTTAAATGGGCAGAACCATATGGCAAACGAATCAAGACCGCAACTAGGTGGGGCTTTGGTAATAGACACGTGGTGTTTAATAAGTTTTGGGTGCAAGATCTTAAACTGTTACACATGATACAATTATACATGGGCAAGAAGATAACCAAGGTCGAAACTTACAAATTAAGATCGGAAATAGAAGATGAAGACACAAACAATTAAGAAAATCCTCAAACGCAAGTTGATAGGATCAAACTCTGAAATATACGGAGAATGTGATATCGAACTGTTTGGGGGTGGAGCAGGCAGAACACACAAGACCATGCTGTTGGACAAAGTGGTAGAACAGGGTGAAACTATAGTATTTGAAGGATATACCATCAATGATGGGCAACACACTAAGATGCACATCGACGATATAGACACACTGGAAGGCATGCCTTGGCACAAATTCGCTCAAGCATATGGACTGGTAAAAAAATAAATACAGTATGCCAAGCACATCACAAACAATATTAGGCTCTACAGCACATCCAAACGGTGGTACAACTACCACTGTGTATGGTAACAAATTCAAAGCAGACGGATACTACGGATTCACAGACGGTTTACACACTGTGGCATTTTACCTGTCATCATTTGTTGGTCAAGTGGGTATCCAAGGCACACTTGCTAAAGAACCAGGAGACAGTGATTGGGCCGATCTAACATTGTCAGGTCCAACAACAGACTACAATGACAGTACCGAAGGAACAACACGAGTGGTTACATACAACTTCACAGGTAATTTAACATATATTCGTGCTTATGTGGAGTTCGACGCAACCGATACAGCAGGTACCGGCTCTGTGTCCAAAGTACTCTACAATTTTTAACTTATGTACCATAACCATTTTGTAAGAGCAGTATTCAAAGATGACTCTCAGGATTCATATTTCGCAACAGTATTCGGCACAGCAGTCAACGAAGGCTTAGATAGATATCTCAGCGAAAGCACAGACGAAATTGTGCTTACCACATATACCACATCAGAAGGACATTTTGTATACGAGAGCGAACTCCATGCAGATGCACTTGAAGAAGATGCACAACGTTTCGTAGATGTTGTGAGTAAGTTTTTTCCAAAAAAAGATTTTGAAATAGAATTTTCGGGTGTATAATTAATTACTATGCACTATGACAACGTCCACACCGCTCAATATATGGCAGGTGAATCTTCCAGACAAGTAAGCGAACTAGAATACCAACTTGCTAAACTTACCAAAGAAAAAGAACAACTGGAAAAAGAGTTAGAAAAACTAAAGAAATACTTAGAATTTATTGAAAAACTACCATAGGTTGACAAAACACCATATGATCATATTATAAGCATATGATCGAAAAAACAATAGACTTTATCAGAATATTACTGTTATTAGGTTTGGTATTTTTTGTATGGAACCAGAACAAAACTATCGGACAATTAGAAACTAGAATCATATCACTGAACGAGCATGTCACAGACATAGGTAGATTTGTAGAAGGCCATGAGATTGGTCATGTCGATAATGACAAACTGTGTGATGGATGTGTTAGACCCATGTCAAAACATGAAGAAGAGGTGGGAGACATTATGCTAGAACTAATGGGAAAACTAATAGACAAAATTGATGAAGATACAGCAACGCAAGATTAAATTAAAGAAGTCCAAATACCGACGCAGAACTGATCAAGAGATCAAAGAGTTGGCCAAAGGGATTTGGGATAACAAGATATTTACTACAAATCATATGCACGAGAGCGAACGCCAACAAATTAGTATGGTGTTCATGCCACTAGGCATGATGAGCCCATTACAAAAGAAAGACATGTTCGCACAGGATCCTTGGATGTTTTACGGCAAAA
>Ga0209535_1001893_pt1 | contig 13898 bp, 6 predicted proteins | sample LinPmetageLP28_FD_184041 | JGI IMG/M metagenome (GOLD analysis project Ga0209535, IMG submission 184041) | Marine viral communities from the Pacific Ocean - LP-28 (SPAdes) (version 2) | ecosystem: Environmental > Aquatic > Marine > Oceanic | place: Pacific Ocean | collected 2009-08-22 | reverse complement strand
TGGCTAATATACAAGCGTATCCTACGGGAACACCAAAAACAAATGATCTACTACTAGGAACTAGTGTACCGTTACCTAACACGGATGCAAAGCCAACTACAAATAACTTTACAGTATCAGATGTATCCTCTTTATTCAACTTAGGTTATAAAGTTTACGTAGCATCGTTAATTCAAACAGGTTCATCTGCTCCAGTAGCTACAGTGTTACAAAATACTACAGGCGGAACAATTGTATGGACAAGAAACTCAACAGGTAGGTATGTAGCTACAATATCAGGTACTACGTATACTACTGACAAAACAGCTGTGCTAGTAACATCTGGTGGTAATAACGATAACATACTTAGACCAATAATTACCGCTACAACAGCGATAGACTGGTACAACATTGATTCAAGCGATAACGCTGTGTCTGACACTATAGCGGAAACAACTACAGTAGAAATAAGAATATACTCATAACACATGGCAAGAATAAGTTCGTATCCTAGAGATCTAGATGTAAACGACGGGGATGCGTGGATAGGAACCGAGTCATCAAATCGTTTAACTAGAAACTTCACAGCAGCAGCTGTAGCTAAGTATTTAAACATAAAGGGTAAGATATCTATATCTGCTCAAATGGTATTTAAGTTTGTTTTGCAGGCTACACCAGCTAATGGTGAATTCTCAGGACCAGCAGATGGTTCTAACATGGGTGGCATAACTACATTAGAAGTATCAGGTTTAGATGCTAGTGGACAGAATACTGTTCAGTTTATGGAATATTTAGTAGATAACGATATACTTATAAGTAAACAAAACGACATAAGTACATTTGGTCATTTCACAATAGATTCATACACTTCAAACGGTGGTGTATATACATTAGCATTGACACTTGTAGGCAGTGGTAGCAATGGTGTAATAAGTGAAAACGCATTTTATGATTTTGCTGTATTTACATTATCATCAGGACTAGCTGATAAGACATTTGAATTTACTCAAGGTGTACCAGCTGTAACCTGGAACATACAACATAATTTAGGAAAATTTCCTTCAGTATCCGTGGTCAATAATAACAATGTAGTTATAAACGGAGAAATAACTTATATAGACAACAATAACTTAACATGTAACTTCTCAGCTGCATTTGCGGGTAAGGCATACTTAAACTAACAACATGGCAATAAATTTTTTAAACTCGGTTGATCTTAATCAAAATCAACTAATCAAAGCGGCTATTGAGTCGCAACCAAACGACGCTGCAGCTGGAACAGGTGTAGACGGTCAACTGTATTATGATACAACTTTAGATAAAGTTAAAGTATGGACCGGTTCTGCATGGGAATCTATTTCAGGTGATATAACCGAAGTACAAGGTGGTACTTATATAAGTGTTACAAATCAAACAGGGCCTATACCTATTGTTAACCACGACGCGACTACTAGAACAAATACTCCAACTGCCTCTAGCCCAGGTTATGGCGGGGATATTGTAGCTATTAAAGCTATTGGCACAAACGCAACTGGCCACGTAACATCTGTAGATACTGAAACATACACATTACCAGCTGACACTAACGAAACATATACGTTACCAACCACAGCAGGTGTAGTTGCACCTGGTGCACCAACCACGGGTATAATATCTTTAACAGCTGGTGGTACTGGTTCTGGTGTAAAATCTACAGTTACTTTTACTGGTACAACCGGTAGAATAGACGTGGCAGGATCTGCAGTAGCCCAAAATGGAGCAATTACTATTGACTTAACAGATGATGTTACAATAGTAAATGATTTAACAGTTGGAGGCGAATTAACAGTGTCTGGAACTGGTGCATCTAGTTTTGCAGGTCCTGTAAGTTTAACTGGTAGTAAACTTACCAATGTTGGCACTGGTACAGCTTCTACAGACGGTGTTAATTTAGGTCAAGTAGAATTACTAGTTGCAGGCGTTGGTGTATTTAAAGGTGGTTACAATGCTACTACTGATCCTGGTGTTCCAGTTATTAGTGGTGGTTCTAATATAGCTCTAGATCAAGGTGATTATTTTATAGTAACGCACGATGGTGATATAACTTTTAGTGACGCTACAGTTTCAGTAGAAGTTGGTGATTTTATATTTGCTAATGCATCAATCACAGCATCGTCAACCCCAGCATCAACTCAATACACGTTTGTTTTAGCAGACGCTAATATAGCAGGCGCTGGCGCAACGGATGGTGCAACTGAAAAAGGTGTATCAGGTTTTGATTCAGCTAGCTTTAATGTATCAGCTTCTGGTTGGGTACAATTAGATGCACAAAAAAATCCAAACGGAGCAAAACAATCTTTAAATAATACTGCACCATCTACAAGAACAGAATCCGGAGGCGTAACAACATTTACTTTAAACTTAGCTGCTGCTAGTTTATTTGGATCAGGTGCTTTATCAGAAAACGTTAAAGTAGAAATTACAGAAGGCGCAGCGCCTTTTGAAACTGTTTACGCTTGTGTTACAAGAAGCGGAACCGCTAGTATGGCTATAGGGTTTACAGGCTCTGTAGCAAACGACGCTTATCAAGTACTACTTACACACGTATAATATTAATCTAATCCAATGTAATACATGGCATTAAATTTTTTAAATGATGGATATTTCGCCGGTAAGGTAGGTATTGGAACAGATAGTCCTAGCGCCAGGTTGGAAGTTGCCACAAGCTCAAACACAAACGTAGACATAGCTCATTTTTCAAACTCAAATGAAGTTGTTAAAATTAAGCATGCTTTAGATGGTTTAGGTTCGGGTATGATATCTATAATTGATTCTTCAAACAACGAAGATGTTAGATTAAGCGCTCAATCAAATAGTTGGTTTAACGCTGGCAACGTTGGGATCGGTACGGATAGTCCTGATAGAAAACTACACGTTAAAGACAGCACTATAGTTGTTTCAGAATTTGAAGGAACTAACACAGGTAGTTTAATGGATTTAGTTAATTCTAATTCAAGCCAATTATATAACGGTATTAGATTTACTCAAGGGGCTACAAGTAAAATGGCTATTACACATATAGCTGACGGCACTACAAAAGGTTATGTACAAATAGGTAATAGTTGGGCGACAGGTTCAGAAATATTGGTTGTTGATGGCAGAACATCAAACGTTGGGATCGGGGTTACTAGCCCTAGTGCTAAGTTAGATGTTGATGGAGTAGCAAGAGTAAGAGGTGGAACATATGCAGCAGATATTGATACTAAAACAGATGTTGCAATTGTAATAGCTGAAAATGATTATATATATACAGCTGATACTAGTAGTTACTTAAGAAAATTAATTGGAAAAAGTGGTGATATTATTAAAATTGGAGAAACTGGTACATCTCTTATAGACGGTATAGATTTAATGCCTGGAACTACAGGAGGTTATGTTCAAGTGTTTAATAATAACTCTGTTGCTGCTAAATTTGTAGACGGTAAACTTGGGATCGGGACAACTAGTCCTAGCCATAAATTAACAGTAGCAGGTACAACCGCGCATACCACTGCTAGAGTTTTAACTACTACTGGTAATGCAAATTTAAGATTATCCACAGATAATTCTGATTTTGCAATTATAGGGCAAGGAGGATTAAATAGATTTGATATTTTTGATGTAAATGGAAATTCAACTCGACTTTCAATTGATTCCTCAGGCAACGTCGGGATTGGGACGACGACACCTCAACAAAAACTAGATGTTGTAGGTAGAGTTAGAGCAAGTTATAATACTTCAAATTACTATGAAATAGGAGCGTCTAGCGCTGGTGGTTTTGTAGTAGGTAAAAGCGGTGGTGTAGAAACTGTAAACATTAGAACGTATGGTAATTCACATTTCAACGGCGGTAACTTTGGAATTGGGACAAGTTCTCCTACAGCTAAATTACACGTAGCAGGCACAGGATTATTTACAGGCTTAGTATCTGGTATAACACCGGTTGCTGCAGCTAACTTTGTAACTAAAGCATATGTAGATGGATCAGGTGGAGGCACAGGACCTTTCTTACCGCTAGCTGGTGGGACAATGACTGGAAATTTAGTTGTAGACGGTGCTAATATTACAATAGACACTGATACAGCTGGTAATTCTTTAGTTTGGAGGGAAAGTGATAGTTCTACACTAGCAGGACAACTAAGGGGATATGGAAATAGAGGTGATATTTATTTATATTTCGATGGTGTAAAGAAAACAGAATTATCATCTAGTAATGATTCTTTTATACCTGCATTACATATCGGCGGTACAGCTGCCGCGAGTGGCGGTGTTTTACAAGTAACTGGTAGCGCAAATATATCTGCAACTGTTACCGCAACAACTTTCTCAGGTGATTTAAACGGTACAATAAATACAGCTACTTTAGCAACAACTCAATTAAATCCAGTAGACAACGACACAGTAGCTACTACAGCTTATGTAAATAACAAAATAGGTTTAATACCTGCAGGTTTAGTATTTCAAGGAACTTGGAACGCTGCTACAAATACACCAACACTTACAAGTGGGTCTGGCACAACAGGTAATTTTTATATAGTATCAACTCCTGGTTCAACAAACTTAGATGGAATAACTGATTGGAAAACTGGTGACTGGGCTGTGTTTATAGAACAAGGTCAAAATGATCAATGGGAAAAAATTGATAACTCCTCTGTATTAGATGGATTTGGCACAGGTGGATCAGTAGCTGGATGGGCAGGATCTGGTACTTCAAATACCTTAACTAATTCTCCTATAACTTTTTCGGGTAACAATATAACTATACCGGGTGATACTACTATAACAAACGGGCGGTTAACTGTAACACACGATACTAACAACGCTGCAAAGATTATACAAGCAGATACTAACTTAGGTAATAACTCGTATACATTTGAAGTTGATAGTTCTGCGCAAGTTTCTAATATGAGCGCCGCTGGCGCAATGGCGGTTGATGTAAATAGCGGTAGAGCTTTTACTATTGTTGGAAACGGCAACGTTGGGATTGGTACAACTAGTCCTACAGAAAAACTTGAGGTAAGAGGCGGAGCTGTTAGAATTTCAACCACGGCTGGTAATGATAGTGGAATTCTTGCTTTTGGAAATTATGTTAACGGAACAGGATATTACGACAACGGGATATTCAGAAGCGCATATAATCAACCAACTGTTTCTGGTAATACATTACACATGGCTTCGTATGAGGCATTGGCATTTACAACCTCCCCAAACCCCTTTGGTAGTCAAACGTTAAGAATGTATATTCCTGGAGGAGGCACTAAAGCGGGCAATGTTGGGATTGGGACAATTAGTCCTACAGCTAAGTTACATTTAGAAGGAGATGCTATTATTGAAGGCGTTTTAAGAGCTGATAATGTTAATTTAGGATTAGGAGGAGCTATTAAAGTAAAAGCCTCAAATACCGCAAGCGATCAGTATGTTGCTTTTGGAACGACTCCTTCAGGCAGTAGTGGTAACGCAACTTTTACAGAAAAAATGCGTGTTACCGCACCTGGAGGAATATCATTCGGATCTACAGGAACTGCTTATGGAACTTCAGGGCAAGTATTAACTTCTGCCGGAAACGCAAGTCCAACTTGGACGACGCCTACAACAGGAACAGTTACAGGAGGAGGCTCAAATACGTATCTTGCTAAATGGACAACTGCTACTAATATTAACAGTAGCGCAATGTTTCAAGCAGCTAGTGGTAATTTCAGTATAGGTATAACAACTCCTAACGCTAAATTATCTGTAGCTAATGATATAAGCATAGGCACATCAGCCACAGATGTATTAAGGTTATCTAATATTTCAGGAGTAGGAGGAATATATGGCTTCAGTTCTAGAAATTTAGCTTTTGGCTCAATTACCAATGGAGAGGTGATGAGAGTGGATAATACAAATGAACGAGTCGGGATCGGGACAACTAGTCCTAGCGAAAAACTACAAATTGAAGGTAAAGTTTATATTCAAGGAAATGGGCAAGACTGGAACGAGACAACACCTGGTCCAACAAGGGGATCTGTTCATTTTGACCCAGGTACAACCACTGCTGATACAGGTAATGCATTAACATTTGGAGCAAGTGATACGCCTGGTTCTCCAAACGAAGGCTCAACTGCTCAAGCAGGTATATATACAAGAACAGATGGTGCTTATGGTAGTAAAATGTATTTTGCTACAACAGATTCATATGCTGCGGGTTCTAAAACCCGTATGATGATAGATTACAACGGCAACGTTGGGATCGGAACGACTAGTCCTGGAAACACTCTTCACGTATTTAAAAACGCAACAATAGGGGTAATTACATCACCTACGGTTGCAAACGCAGGTTTTAGAATACAAGACAGCGGCGCTAATATGTATGTTGATGGAAATAGTTTTGTTATAGATACCGCTGGTTATTTAACTACCACAGGTTCTAATGATTTTGATATTGGAACAAACTCAACTTCTAGAATAAAAATTACTGGTTCCGGCAACGTCGGGATCGGTACGACTAGTCCTGGGGCTAATCTTGATGTTGCTGGCACTGCTCCTGTTATTAGAATAACAAACACTACAGATCCTTTAGGTAACGGAACAGTAGGTAGTTTTGAATTTTTTACAAAAGATTCTTCAACAGGGGCAACAAGAACTGTTTCATCTATTGTTTGCGATAATAACGCGGGTTCATCAGTACCAGAAGGAGAGCTAGTATTTAAAACATCACTTGGTGGTGGAGGTTCACCTATAGCAACAGAAAAAATGCGTATTAATGCAACTGGAGCTATTAAATTCAACGCTTACGACTCTACAAACCAAACAGGTACTCCAACTTACATGCTAGGTACAGATGGTTCAGGTAATGTGGTTAAGGTATTAGGTTCTGGTATACCAGGTGTACCAGGTGGATCAGGTACTTTAAACACTGTTCCTTTATGGACGCCAGATGGTGATACATTAGGTAATAGTATAATTACTCAACCTAGCACTGGTGTTGTTAGAGTATCTGGTAATAGCGTTTATTTTAGTGTTACAGACACTAGCGCAGCTGCTAGAAATATAGATATAGGTCATTGGGTTTCAGGGCAAACTAATATAGAGTCTCAAGGTGGAACACTATCTATTGGAACACAATCAAATCACAATATTGTTTTTGAAACAAACGGAAGCACTAAAGCTACTATTTTATCAGGCGGCAACGTTGGGATCGGGACGACTGGGCCAACTAGTAAACTAACAATAGCAGACACAGCTTTTACTACTGCATATAATTCAATTAAAGGTTTATTTTTTGATAATTCTAATATATCTTCAGGTAATGGAAACTTTGGTACAGGTATTGAATTTGGAAAATTAAGCAACGGAGGAAATTTATACAAAAAAGCTGCAATAATTCCAGTACAGTCTGGAGCGGATAGCGACCAAATGGGTATTTCTTTCTTTGTTTCAAATACCGCTAGCCAAGCTTCACCTGTTATAGAAGCAATGAGAGTTGATTATGGCGGTAACGTCGGTATTGGAGTAACTGAACCAAGTAGTAAATTAACAATTGAAACAGAGGCTGGAGATGGTACTATTGAGCTTTTAGCGGTAAACGCAGCGACTACAAAAAATAAAATTATATTTTCAGAAGCAATACTTGGAGATGCTAGTTTTTTTATAGAGCACGATGGAGCTGGAGCAGGGGCAGATAATTTGCTTAAAATACACGGGGATGGATCTGGAGGAACTGCAAGCGGTATAACTATTAGAAGAGATGGAAAAGTTGGCGTTGGCACGGATGCACCTGTATCACCTTTAACTGTAAAATCAAATTCAGTAAGCTCGGGTGAGTCTGGTATAATTATACAAGCAAACGGAAATACAAACAGTATAATTAAATTAGGAGAAAGAGCTACCGATGGAGGTAGGCTTGAAATGCTTGATGCTAATGTTACAAAAATAGCTTTATACACAGACGGCACTGACAATTATATAAACGCAGGTAACGTTGGTATTGGAGTTACTGCTCCTGCGGCTAAACTGCACGTTGCTGGTGGTATACAAATGGCTGATGATACAGCTACAGCTTCAGCTACTAAAGTAGGTACAATGCGATACAGAACTGGTACAGAGTATGTAGAGGTTGATGGTGTTGACTTAGCAGATGGATGGACTTTTACAAGTGGTTGGAATGCTTTTGGAGGTGGAACCTCTATAACAAATAGTACAACTTTTGTGTCTGCGTCAGGACAAGGAATTTACGCAGGGCTTGGTTTAACTACTAGTAAAACATACAAAGTAGTAATAGCTGGTACTCAGCCCTCAGGTGGATATATTAGTATAAAAGCTGGAACAACTGGCACTTCATTTGGAAACATTTCAGAACAAAGCTTTGACAAAGTCCTTTATGCCACCTTAACTACTGTTTCAGGAAATACTAACAGTTTTTACATTAGACTGGCAGATCACGCATCTAATACATCTATAGTTATAACTAAGTTAGAAATACAAGAAGTAACATTAGAAGACGCAAGCTACGCAGATATGTGTATGCAAACAGGAGCATCAACATACGAATGGGTTAACATAGTAAGAAATACATATTAAATGAGTACAGGAAAAACATATTCAACTAAATACCTATTAGACAGCAATAATAATAGAGGAGCTGAAGGTCAAGTATTATCAACAACCTCAACAGGTATAGATTGGGTTGACGCTAATACAGTACCAGGAACAGGGCTTTGGCTAGCTAATGGTAACAATATATATAACAGTAATTCCGGCAACGTCGGGATTGGTACGACTAGCCCTCAGTCAAAACTACAAATTGATAATGCAGGATTAGGAGAATTTGCTGGAGCCAACAGTAGTTCAGCTGGCGGTAGTCATTTAATGTTAAAAGATAAAGGTAGTACTTCAAGAACTTTAATGTCAGGACCTAGTATTGTTTTCCAAACCCCAGCGAGCGCTGATGGTACAAATGTGTGGGCAACTTCAAGATTATTAGGCTCGCCCGCAGCCGCTGGAAGCGCAAGAGGAACTTTTAGCATACAAGTAAGGGATCAATATGATCCTTTTAATGATGGAACATCTTGGAACTGGAGAACATGTCTTACCGCTATTAACACAGGTAACGTCGGAATCGGAACAAATAGCCCTTCTTCACAACTTACTGTACATAAAAACGCATTAACTCCAGCTGTAATAGAACTTTCTAATGCGGTTGTTTCAGGAGATAACGATGTTGTTGTAGCTCAAATAAAAGCAAACACTGTTGGTGAAGAGCTAACTCGTATTGAAACAAGAAATTCTACAGGTAGCCATGATAACGGTAACTTGTTGTTTTACAATAGAAACGGCTCTACAAATACGCTTGTAGAAAGTATGCGTATCGCTGGCGATGGCAACGTCGGGATCGGGATAACTGATCCCATTTTAAAATTACATATTAAAGGAACAAACTCATTACCTGCCACATCAGGAGTTGCTCAAAATGGTGGTATAAGAATAGAGAACGGGGTTAACAACGGCGTTTTAGATATCGGAGCTTCAAACGCTACTGGCGCTCCAGGCTGGCTACAAGCTACTGATAAAGCAGATTTATCGCAAGCGTATAAATTACTTTTAAATCCTAATGGAGGTAATGTGGGTATCGGGACGACTACGCCTGGAACTAAGCTTACTGTAAAAGGAGCTGCAACAGCAGGACTTAATCAAACAATAAATATTGAAACCGGAGGAGTGGCCGCTGGAGATGGTGGATCATTATCTTTTAGTTTAGGCGGTTTTCTTGGTAGTTATCCTGATTGGAGAATAGGTCAAATAGGTGCTGTCTACGAATCTACAAATTCTTTTGACGGTGCATTGGTTTTTAAAACAAGTACCTCTCAAGATGGTGGTACAGAAAAAATGCGTATTACCTCAGCTGGAGCAATATCATTTGGATCTACAGGAACTGCTTACGGAACTTCAGGTCAAGTATTAACTTCTGCTGGAAACGCAAGTCCAACTTGGACAACACCTACAACAGGTACAGTTACAGGAACTGGTGTTGCAGGTGAAGTTGCTTACTGGACTTCATCAACAAATATCGCTAATAACGCAGGTATGAGTTTTAGCAACCAACAAGTGCAATTCGACGGAATAGGTGGAGCAGATGGTTTTGCGTTACCTTATGATGAAAACCCGGGATACTCTAATATGTCTGCTGGTGGCTTTGGAATACTGTTTAGAGAAGCGCAAGACAATTATATAACAGGTAATGCTTATTGGTATAAAACTGGGGGTACTGCTGGATGGAGAGCTAAATACGATGCTCAAGCAACTCAATTAAGTCAAGATAGCGGAGAGTTTAATTTTCATACTGCTCCAGCTAATGGCGCTAATGGTGCGTTAACTTTTACTTCTAGAATGATTATCAAGCAAAACGGCCTCATCGGGATTGGCAAAAGCTCACCCACTGCTAAATTAGATGTTAATGGCTCTGTGCAAGGAAGCTCTTTTTATAATCTTGAAAATCCTTCTCCTATAATGTTTCCAGAGGGTGGGACATATAATGGTGTTTCAGGCGAAACAGGTTATATAGTAATAAAATTACCAGACACAGGTGGTAGTGGTGTAAATAATATGATGACCTGCTTGGTCAGAATATTTGACTATGCAAACAATGAATCTTTTGATGTTCGTTTTAATGGATACTTTTATGGAAGTAATTTTCTGTGGACAAGAAATTCTGTATGGATAGACTCTTCTGCAAATATAGATAGAAACTTTACAGTAAGATTTGGTAAAGAGCTTGGAAGTAGTGGAGCACAAAACAGAGCTGTTGTTACAATAGGAGAAACAGATAGTGCTTGGTCATATCCTAAAGTAGCTGTAATACAATATACACCAGGGCATTCTGAAGGTGCGCAACCTCAAATATGGAATAGCGGTTGGAATGTTAGTGTAGTAGCAGATTATTGGGATGGAACAGATAATACCCTAGATGATACCATTACAAACAATCAGGTTAATAACTGGAGAAGAAATGGGCAAGATCTTTCTTATGGTTCTGGAACTGGCAACGTCGGGATCGGGACGAATAGTCCTGATGCTAAGCTAGAAGTAAATACTAGTGTTGAAACTGATGGAATAAGATTAATAGGATCATCAACTAATACTAGGTTGACAATAGAAAATTCAGGGGCACCCTCAGGAAATAGAGTTATGTCTATTACAAGTAATTCTGGCGTCCCAGGGTTAATTGTTCAAAGACTAAATAATGACTATACTTTTTCTAGCAATTTATTAACAATTACTCCTGACGGCGATGTCGGGATTGGTGCGACAAGTCCTGGAAGAAAATTAACTGTTACTGGTGACGCATCAGGAGATGCAAATAATTTACTTTTAGCAAATGAAAACGACACGGATGGTGATTCTGCAAGTATTGGTTTTAGTATGCTTAGTAATAATACTTATGTCAAATCAGGTATTTTCTTTAAAAGAACAACAACACAAGGTCGTGGAGATTTAATTTTTGCAAATAATAACGAAGTAAACGGTAATAACGTTACTTTGTCAGATGCTAAAATAACAATACAACCAGGCGGCAACGTCGGTATTGGGACGGATAGTCCTGGAGCTTTACTAGAAGTTATGAAAGACGGTGGAGCAATTATTAGATTGCACGATCCTGGAAATAATAGTTGGAAATTAAAAGCAGATACAGATTTTCATATTTACGACGACAGTAATACTGATTATTTAACAATAGTAAACTCTGGCAACGTCGGGATCGGGACGACTAATCCAAATACTGGTAAATTAGTTGTTGAAGGAGCTGCGTACTCAATATCTAGTTCAGGGCAATCTTTAGGAGGAATAGATTTAAGAACAGCTGCAAACGGAGGAGCTGGCTCATATTCAGCAGGTATTTCTTTTGGAGGCGGATCATCAGGTCGCGCAGCAATATCTGGAGTTATGTCACCGGCGTCAACTGATGGGGATAGACAAGGATTAGCTTTTTTTACACACGGATCTGGAACTGGAGGAGCTAACTCTTCTGAAGCAATGCGTATTCAAAGTGACGGCAACGTCGGAATTGGGAACACTTCACCTGATAAACTACTACACGTTGGTAATGGCTCTGCGCAAATAGGATCGCCTCAAGGAGCGGAAATTGAGGGGTATAATAACACTTTAGATGTAAAAACTAATGAAGCAAATAGTATTTCAGATTTTACAGCTGCTTTAAATTTGTTTTGTGATGGTGTTGCTGGTTCTTCTGGAACTGGAACAGGTATTTACTTTAGAGCTAAAACCGGTGGTGGTGGAGGCGGTGAATACACTACAGGAAGAATACAGGGTGCTGTTTATACAAGCTGGACAACAAATACAGATGCTACAAGAACATCAAAATTAGTATTACAAACAACTAACAGTGGAACTCACGCTGATAGAGTAACTATACTGGGTAATGGAGATTTTGGAATAAACGACACTAGTCCTAGCAATAAATTAGATGTTAATGGAGATATAAGAGGTACTGTTTATAAATTAAGAGGTAACGTTGCTAACCCAACAACTACCGCGGCTTCTATATACGATCAATCTACTGTAGGGCTTACGCTTTCGGCTCATAATGTTGAATTAAGAAATTACAACGGTAGCGCTATGGCTCGATCTGTGTTTTTTACACATAACACCGCAACTTTTACAGGGACATGTACCGCTACAAACTTTATATTATCTTCTGATAAAACATTAAAAGAGAATATAAAAGATATAGATAATAAACATATTGATGTTAGCTGGAAAAACTTTGAATTAAAATCTGAACCAGGTGTAAAACGATCTGGTGTTATAGCACAAGAACTAGAAAAGAAACATCCAGAGTTTGTAAGAACAGATAAAGAAGGTTTAAAGTCTGTAGCTTATGTAGATTTACTAATAGCTAAAATTGCTGAGTTAGAAGCAAGATTAGAAAAAGCAGGATTATAATGGGTGTGCCAGATACTACTACATTTACGTTACAAAACGTTGTTGATGAGGTCAACCCAACAACAGATGACTTAGTTGATTGTTTTGCAGATGCTAATGCTAATTATTTTGATTCATCATACGAAGGCAGTAAAAACCAATTACTTAATTTTAGAAATTATGGATCACAAAATGCTTTAACGCAATTCACCGGAAGTAGTGGGCAAAATGATATTAAATTCATTTGTAACCAATCTACTACTACAAATTATTGGCATAATGGTAGCGCTACATATCCACAAGCAAATGATGATGTATATACTGATTCAAATGGAGCAACGTCATTTGGATTTACTTATATGTTAACATCTGGTAGCGGTGGTTATTACTTAACGTTTTCAAGTGGACGAGTTACTAATACAGCGTTTTGTAGTCCACCATAATAAATAAATAAATAAATAAATAAATCAATCTTTAAAATTAAAAAATGGCAATTACTTACAAATGGGATATCCCACAAATGAACGCTCACATTCAGGCAGAGGGTGAAGACAATGTAATATACACAGTACATTACAGATACACTGGCTCTGAAGAATCTGGAGGAAAAACTTATTCATCAACTAACATTGGAACACAAAGCTACACGTACGTATCTGGAGATCCTTTTGTACCTTACGAAGATACTGAAGCTTTTGAAGCTGTAGTTATTGGATGGTTAGAAGGATCACTAGACGTGCCTGCGATGCAAGCTAGCATAGCTGCAACTATTCAATCTGAAATTACACCAGTAAACGAAGACTTGTATTTTACATGGCAAAATCCAGTACCACCGGTACCACCAGTAGAAGAAGAAGAAGAAGAATAGGTAAATTTCACTTAAAACAAGTAATAATACAAATATGCATAACGCATATAACCAGTGTATAATTAAAAACCAAAACCAATGACACTATTTTACCAGACTAATTCGTGGAGTAGTC
>Ga0209535_1001892_pt1 | contig 13899 bp, 18 predicted proteins | sample LinPmetageLP28_FD_184041 | JGI IMG/M metagenome (GOLD analysis project Ga0209535, IMG submission 184041) | Marine viral communities from the Pacific Ocean - LP-28 (SPAdes) (version 2) | ecosystem: Environmental > Aquatic > Marine > Oceanic | place: Pacific Ocean | collected 2009-08-22 | reverse complement strand
CAAATGGGGAGAAGAAGACGTGCAGAATACGATGATGGTGTGCCACGAATAAAAGTGCCTTCACCGTCACCAAACAGTTAAATTTAAAGGAGGCCAACATGGCAATAACAACTAACGCAATTTGTAATTCATTTAAAAAAGAATTACTTCAAGGAAGTCACGATTTTGATGCATCAACAGATGTATACAAATTAGCATTGTATAAAGACACTGCAACACTAGGTAAATCAACTACAAATTACTCACCAAATTTAGGTGCAACAGGAACTGAAGTAACTTCAGCAAATTACACAGCAGGTGGTTCAGCACTTGTTAACCAAGGTGTTAAAGTATCAGATTCAATAGCAATTACTAACTTTGCTAATTTATCATTTGTAAACGTAACACTGACAGCTAGAGGTGCATTAATTTATAATACAAAAACTAACGGTGGTTCAGGTACTACTGACGCTGTTTGTGTTTTAGATTTTGGTGGTAATAAAACTGCAACTGCAGGAACATTTACAATTCAGTTTCCAGCATTTACAACATCAGCAGCAATACTAAGATTAACGTAAGGAGAGGTTTAGATGGCACTTGTCATTAACGATAGAGTTAAAGAGACAAGCACTACCTCGGGAACGGGAACGTTGAACCTTGCTGGTGCTTCTCCAGACTTCATTACATTTGTATCCGGAATCGGTACAACTAATACTACGTATTACTGTATTGCAGAGATAGGTGCAAATAAATTTGAAGTTGGCATTGGTACAGTTACCGATGCCTCCCCAGATACTTTATCAAGAGACACAGTGATAAGTAATTCATCAGGGAACACTTCTAAAATTAGTTTTGGTGCAGTAGAGAAAGAAGTATTTTGTACAATTCCTGCAAAGAAAGCAATGTCTCCAGTAATGGAGGCGACAGGCTATGTTGTAACTCATTCATCAACTTTAGATGAAGATCAAACAATGGATTCAGGTGTATTAGCGGGACCCGTTAGTATAACAGCAACACAAATAGTAACAGGAACATTGGTAATTATATAATGAGTAAATTAGAAGTTGATACTATAGTACCTCAATCTGGGTCACAGATTATTCTTGGTGAATCGGGTGATACGATTACTATTCCATCAGGTGCAACATTTGATGCATCTAGTGGTACTTTAACTTTAGCTAACGGTTCAATTACAAACCAAAAATTAGCAAATTCATCTATTACTATTAATGGTACAGCAATATCTTTAGGTGCTTCTGGAGAAATAGTTGCGGGATTAGATTGGCAAGCAGTTAAAACTTCAAGTTTCACAGCTGTATCAAATGAAGGATATGCAGTCAATACAACATCAGGAACTGTAACGGTAACTTTACCGGGATCTCCAAGTTTAGGTGATAACGTTGGTATAGTAGATTATGCAGGTACGTTTAATTCTAATAACTGTACTTTAAACCCTAACGGCGGTAAAATAGAAGGCTCTGCTAGTAATCAAGTTTTACAAACTAGTCGTGTGGCTATTAATTTAACTTACATTGATGCTACTCAAGGATGGTTAGTAACTTCCGAAGGAAGTTCAACTCCAATTACAATACCTGAAGTTACATGGGACACTGCATCCGGTACTTTAGGTACAATTACAGATGCACAAAGATCAGGTGGTTATACTTTAGCCTCTGCTGGTGGCTCAGCAAACATAGGTTCACCGACCTTTACAATAACAGGAGGTGCGTTACCTGGAGGTTTAAGTATGTCTTCATCAGGTGCATTTTCTGGAACTGTTTCCAGTGCAGTTGCTTCTAGTACAACTTTTAATATTACAGTAACAGCTACAATAGCTGCTTTTGGGTATACTGAAACTAGAGCTTTTTCAATTATTTTAAATGCACCAATAATAGCTTTTAACACTAATACAGGATCTATAGGAACTGTACAAGATAATCAAAGATCAAACGGAAGTTATTCATTATCTGCTGTTACAGCTACCACAACTTCAGGAACACTTGCATACTCAGTAACCACAGGATCCCTTCCAGCAAGTGTTTCTTTAAATAGTTCCACAGGTGCTATTACAGGAAATTTTAATGTTGTGGCTTCAAATACAACAACAACATTTACAATAAGTGCAACCGAAGGAACTGTAACTGCTACAAGAGAGTTTTCTATAACTGTTGTAGCACCAACAATATCTTTTAACACTGCATCGGGGTCTATAGGAACTGTACAAAATAGCCAAAGATCAAACGGAAATTATTCATTGTCTGCAGTAACAGCTACAACGACTTCAGGTACATTAACTTATTCTGTTTCAGCGGGATCCCTTCCAGGAAGTGTTTCTTTAAATACTTCATCGGGCGCTATTACAGGAAATTTTGATTCTGTTGGATCTGATACGACTACAACATTTACAATAAGTGCAACCGAAGGAAATGTAACTTCTACAAGACAGTTTTCTATAACTGTTATAGCACCAGTTAATGTTTCTTACCTAGTAGTTGCTGGCGGTGCTGGCGGTGGTAGTGGTGGATTTTTTGGAGCAGGTGGTGGTGGAGCAGGAGGATTAGTTACTGGAACTATATCGGGTGCATCCGGATCATACTCAATTTCTATTGGAGGAGCAGGTGGAGGAGCTGGAGGCACATCAAGAGGTGGTAACGGAGGTACCTCATCTATTTCAGGTGTAGCTAGTGCTACAGGAGGCGGCGGAGGTGCTGCTGTATCAACAGGTGCTGGATCAACAAATAGAAACGGAGCCTCTGGAGGCTCAGGTGGTGGCGGAGGCCATGATGGTGGAGCAGGCAGTGGTGGATCAGGAACTTCAGGACAAGGAAATAGTGGAGGAAACGGATCCCAAGGTGGCGGCGGCGGCGGAGGAGGTGGAAAAGGCTCATCCGGTGGTAATGCTGGTGGCTCTGGAGGAATTGGTGGCTCTGGAGGAAATTTTTCAACAGTAGCTAGCGCAACCTCATCAGGAGATAGTGGATTTTATGCATCTGGAGGTTCTGGAGGAAATAACGGTAGTTCGAATAGTGGTGGAGGAGGAGGTTCAGGTTCTTCAGGTCAAACTAACACTGGCGGTGGCGGTGGAAAACAAGCTAGTGGTGGAACAGGTATTGTTATTCTTTATTATACATCAGGATCACAACAAGCTAGCGGTGGAACTGTATCAAATTCAGGTGGTGTTTATTACCATAAATTCACATCAGGAGGTACCTTCGCGGTAAATTAATTATGGCTCATTTTGCAAAAATAGGAAAAGGTAATCTTGTCGAAGATATTATTGTTATAAGTAATGAAGTTGCTCTAACGGAAGAGGCTGGACAAAATTTTATTAAAGAAGTATATAATACTGGATCAACACTTTACTTACAAACATCGTATAATACTAAAGCTGGAGAACATTTATTAGGTGGAACACCTTTTAGAATGAATTTTGCTCAAATTGGTGGAACTTATGATGAAGCCCGAAATGCTTTTTTACCATTTAAAGAATTTCCATCATTTGTTTTTGATGAAGAAACTTGTACTTGGGTACCACCAGTAGATAAGCCAGTTGATTTTGATACAGTTGCGTATGTTTGGGACGAAGTTGTTGTGAATTGGAGGGTTTATGGTTCATAGTCATGAAAATATAAAACTTAATAACAAGGAACAAATTTTAAAAAAAATAAATGAAAAAACAAATGTCGCTATATCAAAAGATATTTTAAAACATGATTTAGTTGAAAATGGTGTTTCAAGTTATCGATTTAACTTGGATGATTCAGATGAATTTAAAAGTATTATTAATACATTTAAAAAATTAAGTAAGGGTAATTATGAAGTTGTAGATTTTTGGTTTAATAAATATAATAAGGAAGGATTTGTAAAACCACATAATCATAAACCAAGTAAAGACAAGAATTTAAATTGGTTAGCTGGTGTATACTATCCTTTAAAAGATAAAAATTCAGGGAATTTAATTTTAAATAAAAAAGAATTAGATATCCAAGAAGATGATTTTGTTTTGTTTGATTCAGAAGATATTCATTATTCTTTACCAAATAAATCAAACGAAAGAGTTGTATTTAGTATAAATATGAAGGAATGTAATGAGTGAAATAAAAGTAAATAAAATTAGCCCACGATCAGGAACAGCAGTTACGCTAGGAGATAGTGGTGATAAGTTCACAGTTCCGAGTGGTAGTAATATAACTATTAACTCAGGAGCTAGTATAACTAATGATGGAACTGCAACTGGTTTTGATACGGATACTAATGATAAAGTAAAAGTATCTGCTAATGATACTACACCAGGATTTCTTAATGGCAAGTTAGTAGCTGGAACTAATATTACTTTAACAGAAGGTAGTGATGGTGGGAATGAAACTCTTACTGCTGCTCTTTCAGGAACAATTACACCAAGTGATAATACAGTAACTTTAGCCAAGATGGCACCAGGTACTGATGGTAATATTATTTCATACGATGCGAGTGGTAATCCAGTTGCAGTTGCAACAGGTAATGCAGGACAAATTTTAACAAGTGCTGGAGCTGGAGCAGTACCTAGTTTTCAAGCAGCACCTGCTGCTGGTTTAAATGTTATCACATCTTCTGATATTTCAGATAATACTTCGCTTTTAAATAATGATGGAAATTTTAGTTCAACTTATGATTTATATTATGTAAATATGTCTAAAGTTAAAGTTTCAGGAAATACATCATTATTTCTTAGATTTAATCAAAGTGGAAGTGCATTAACTGCTAGTTACACTTTTGCAGTTTTAGGTCTCGATGGCAGTGGAAATGCAAGAAGTGCAAGTTCTAATAGCACAGCATATATTTCATTTACAAGTAATGCTATGATTGCTGGAAGTGCTACACACAATTTATCTTTTTTTATAACAGATCCTTTAAATGCTATAGGAACTTATTATAAAGTAGCTTATGGACAATATGGTGGTTTCACAGACCAAGCATCAAATAGTGCTTTAGTAGGTACTTGGAGTGGTGGATACTATGGTAATACAAGTGCTTTATCTGGTTTTCAAATTGGAACAACTAATTCTGCAACATTTGATACTGGAAATATAACTTTATATGGAGTGAAAACAACATAATGAAAAAATTAAACATAACACCAGAAAATTTAAATGGAGTTTTAGTTGATTTTACAGCAGAAGAAGAAGCTGCAAAAAATGCAGAAACAACAAAATTTGCTATTGAAAAACAAGCAAGAATAGATGCAGAAACAAATGCTGCAACTAAAAAAGCATCTGGCAAAGCTAAACTAAAAGCATTAGGTTTAGATGATGATGAAATTAAAGCGTTAATAGGATAAATTATGAGCAGTATAATAAAAGTAGACACAATACAGGATCAAAATGGAAATAACATTATCAATGAAAATGCTAATACGGTTACTGTTGGTAAAGCTGGTGATACTGTAAATATTGTAGGAACACTACAGAATAATGGTGCAGCTATACCAGGAGATATTTCTTCAGTTGTAGCAGGTACAGGTTTATCAGGTGGTGGTACAACAGGTGATGTTACTTTAAATATTGAAGCTGCCCAACCAACAGTCACCTCTACAGGAACTTTAACTTCATTTAGGTCTACAGGTATTGATGATAATTCTAATGCGTTAGCAATGACTATTGATAGCTCAGAGCAAGTTGGAATTGGTACAGTTTCTCCATCAACACCATTAGATGTTTTAACAAATTTAGCAAGCGATACTCAAAGTACACCAGAAACAGTTTTAACTTTATCTACAAAATATTCTAATACTGGTGCAGATGGTGCTGCTGGTGCTGGTTCAAGATTAGAATTAAAAATACCAGATGATGAAACTAATCCTATTACTGGTGCAGCAATAGCTGGATTAAAAGAAAATGGTGATGATAGTGTAGCAAATGCAGCTTTAGCTTTTTACACTTCACAAAACGATACAACACTTGATGAAGCTATGCGTATCGATAGTTCTGGTAATGTAGGTATTGGAGAAACAGCACCTTTAGGAAAACTTCATATTAAAACAGCAGATAGTGGAGCAAGTGCAGTTAGTGCTAATGCAAATGAATTAGTTATTGAAAATACTGGTAATGTTGGAATGACTATTCAAAGTGCAAATGATGGAGTAGGAAATATATATTTTGGTGATGTTGCTAATGGTAGTATAGGCAGAGTATCTTATGACCATTCTTCTAATAAAATGAAATTTTCTACTGCTGGTTCAGAGAGAATGAATATCGACACTAATGGATTTCTTAATATTGGTGATCCAGATGTGACAGGACAATTCCAAGTTAAAGGTGGTGGATTTATTATATCAGGAGAAACAACTGCTGGCACTAACTCATCTGCTGTATATTCTTCAAAACGAAGTGCAAATGGAATACAATTTAGATTTACACAAAGCTCTACTGTTTGTGGAGATATTACGACAAATGGAAGTGCTGTAACTTATGGTAGTAATTCAGACTACAGACTTAAAGAAAATGTATCTTATGACTTTGATGCAACAACAAGATTAAAACAATTAAAACCAGCAAGATTTAATTTTATTGTAGATGAAACTAATACTTTAATTGATGGATTTATTGCTCATGAAGTTCAAAGTGTAGTACCAGAAGCAATTACTGGAACACACAATCAAGTAGAAGTTTGGAAAGATAATGAGGAATTACCAGAAGGTGTTTCTATTGGAGATAATAAATTAGATGCAGATGGTAACACTATTCCAGAATATCAAGGTATTGACCAATCTAAATTAGTACCTTTACTGGTTAAAACAATTCAAGAATTAGAAGCTAGAATAACACAATTGGAGAACGCATAATGGCATTAACAAAAATCAATAATAATAGATAGGTTAACGTCAAAGCATTTTACTGCTATAATATATTTATTTAATTTTAGGAGTTTAAATTGTTAGGTATTACAGCCATATCCCAATCACCCATTGCCTCCTTAGGGGGAACTAATGTTAATATAGCTGTAACTGGCATACAATTAAACGCATCTATCGGTGCATCAACAGTTACTGGAAACGCTACTGTTAACTTAATAGGGCAACAACTAACAGGGTCTTTAGGAAATTCTACTATAGATGTAAATACTATTGTTAATGTTACAGGTTCTCAATTAACTATGGCTATGGGAGAAGAAACTCCTGTAGGAAATGCAATAGTATCAGTCACTGGATCTCAATTAGGTCTATCACTTGGAACTTATTCAGTAAGTGCTGACGGTAATATAAGTATTGTTGTAACTGAACATGATCTTGTAATGACTGCGGGCGCACTTCAAAGTGTAACGGGAGATGCAAATGTTAATGTTACAGGAACATTAATTACAGCAAGCTTAGGTAATGAGACTATAGACGTTAACACTCCTGTAGATGTTACTGGATCTCAACTAACAACAAGTATTGGTTCTGTTGCAATAGATTTAAATACTATTGTTAATGTTACTGGAATTCAATTAACAGGATCATTAAATAGTCCACTAATTACTGCATGGTCTAACGTAGATCCAGATGTGACTAATAATTGGACTGAAGTTAACAAAGGAGTATCTAATACTTGGGTAGAAGTTGATCTAGCAGCTTAAACAAGGTATAATACGCAATTATGGCATCAACATATTCAGCAGATCTTAAATTAGAGCTTATGGCCACGGGTGAAAACTCGGGTACATGGGGAACAAAAACAAATACAAATTTAGATTTAGTACAACAAGCAATTGCAGGTTATGAATCAATAAATGTAGCTTCTTCAGATATTAATTTAGTAATGTCTAATGCTTCTATTTCGAATGCAAGAAATATGGTTCTTAATTTTTCAGGAACTTTAGCAGGTAATAGAACAGTAACAATTCCAAACTCAATAGAAAAATTTTACATTCTAAAAGACGGCACTTCACATAATAGTAATTCACTTACATTTAAAACTGTGTCAGGTACAGGTTTTACTTTAGATCAAGGAAAAATTCATGCTGCATATTCAGATGGTACAAATATTTATGAAGTAGCTTTAAACACTTTAGGTGGTACGATTGGAACAATTTCTATAGAAGACGATGCTGTAACAAATTCAAAAATTGCTGATGATGCAATTCATGCAGCACAAATTTCAAACAATGCTGTAGTGACTGCATCTATCTTAGATTCAAATATAAGCACATCTAAAATTGCTAACGATGCTATAACTGCTGCAAAACTACAAAGAAAATTTACAATCAGTACCAATAGTCCATCAGGAGGAAGTGATGGAGATATTTGGTTTAAATATTCATAAGGTTTTAAATGGCTAATACTTATGGCAAAGTTTCAGGGACATTTGAAGAGATAGAAAACGCATACGGAAAAGTATCGGGCGTTTGGAAAGAAGCTGATGAAATTTATGGTAAAGTTTCTGGTGTTTGGAAATTAGTCTTTGCTGCTTTTACTTCAACTTCATTACAAACATTAAGTTCTGGTTCAGGAACATTTACAGTACCTGATGGTGCTAACGCAATTCACATTCAAGCAAGTGTTGGTGGCGGAGGTGGAGCTGCTGGTGGTGTAAGTTACGATAGAGCTGGTGGAGAATCATCAGGAGCAGGTGGTGGATCAGGTGCTTATGTATCTGATAAAGTATTTACTGTAACTGAAGGTGAAACAATATCTTATGCAATAGGTGGAGGAGGTGCTGCAGGAAATCAAACAGCAAACTTTGGTCAACCTAAAACAGGTAGTGCTGGAAGTAATACAACTTTATCAGGATCTTCTGCTGGAGCAATATTTACACTTGCTGCTGGTGGTGGAGCAAGTGGTATAAACGGAGGTGTTCAAGGTCCGTTAAGAACAAATATTGCAGGAACTGCAGGTAGTGCTACTATAAATGGAACAGCTATTAGTTCAGGAAATTTTAGAGACACTGATGGATCAACAAAATCGGTTACTACTTTAACAAGTGGTCCTGTTGGAACTTTTAATCAATCTGGTAATGGTGTTGCTGGAAACAATAATGGAAACTGCAGTGGAGATAACTGTCAAATTGGTGGCTCTACAGGTGCTGCTTCTTATGCAGGAAATATTGCAGGCGGTGCAGGTTCCCCCCAAGGAGGTTCAACAGGTGGTTCAGCAGGTACTCGTGGATCAGGTGGTGGTGGAGGTGGAGCTCAATATGGAAATGAATCAGTGACAGGCCGTGCTGAAGTAGGTGGAGCAGGTGAAATTCAATATAGATTTTTGAGGGTCAACTAATGCCACTAACAAATGTAAGAATAGCACCAGGAATTAATAAAGCAGATACCCCATCGGGCGCTGAAGGACAATGGATAGATGGAGATTTTATTAGATTCAGATATGGTCAACCCGAAAAAATTGGTGGTTACACAGCAATTGGAGGAGAAACTATTTCAGGACCAACACGTGCTCAACATACTTGGAATGATTTAGAAGGCAGAAGATATGCAGCACTAGGTACATCAAAAGCATTATACATTTATTACGAAGATAAATTTTACGATATTACTCCACTAGCAACAGCAATCACAGGTGCAACTTTTACAAGTACTAACGGATCAAATATTATAACTGTAAATAAATCAAGTCATGCTTTAGACATTGGAGAATATATAACATTCACTTCTGTAACTTTACCTGGTGGTGGGGCTACAGGTTTTACTGTAGCAAATTTTCAAGATTTTACCTATGAAATTTTAACAGCACCTAATGCAAATAGTTTTACAATTCAAATGAAATCTAATGAATCCGGCACAGGAATGACTGCAGCTGGAAGTGCATCAATCAATCCTTACGAAGAAGTGGGCCCAACAATTCAAACTTATGGTTATGGTTGGGGTACAGGTACTTGGAGTAGGCTTACTTGGGGATCAGGTACAACTAGCTCAACTATTATTCTAGATCCAGGTTCGTGGTCTTTAGATAACTTTGGAGAACAATTAATAGCAACTATTAAAGATGGTAAAACATTTACTTGGAATCCAGGTGTGTCCAACCCATTAGATCAAAGAGCAAGTATTATGGTAGGTGCTCCAACTTCTACAAGATTAACTATTACTTCAGATAGAGACAGGCATGTAGTTCACTTTGGTACAGAAACAACTATTGGAGATGTTTCTACACAAGACCCTATGTTTATTAGATTTAGTGATCAAGAAAATTATAACATCTATCAACCTACCTCTATAAATACTGCAGGAACGTTTAGATTGGATACGGGTAATAGGATTGTAGCTGCTATTTCAGGTAAAGATTACAATTTAATTTTAACAGACCAAGCTGCTTATCAAATGCAATTCGTAGGACCACCTTTTACTTTCTCAATAAGACAAGTAGGTTCTAACTGTGGGTGTATTGGACAACATGCTGCTGTTTATGCAGATGGTAAAGTTTTCTGGATGGGTGCAGGAGGAGGATTTTTTGTATTTGATGGTACGGTTAAATTACTTCCATCACTTGTTGAAGATTTTGTATTCACGACCACCGGATCTAATGAAGGTATTAACTATTCCTCTAATGAAATTATTTATGCTTCACACAATTCTTTATTTAATGAACTAGTTTGGTTTTATCCAGCAGGTACTCCTTCAGGCAGTCCAGCAGTTCAAAACGATAAATCAGTAGTATATAACTATGTAGAGAACAATTGGTCTATAATGACTTTAGCTAGAAGTTCTTATGCAGATGCTAGTACTTATGATGTACCTTATGCTACAGAATATAACTCAACGAACACTCCAACGATTGCAAATTTAAGTGGTGCAACTAATACTTTTGGTTCTTCTTTATACTATGCCCATGAGATTGGTAATAATGAAATATCTTTAAATGGAACGGAGACACCAATACCAGCTTACATTCAATCTGGGGATTTTGATTTACCTACAGGCGGTGATGGAGAGAACATGTTAAGGCTAAGTAGATTTATACCCGACTTTAAAAACCTTCAAGGGAATGCGGTGGTTACAATATTTTTAAAAAATTATCCTGTAGATTCTGGAACCTCTTCTCAATTAGGTCCTTTTACAATAAATGCTAATACAGAAAAAATAGACACAAGAGCTAGAGGAAGATTAGCTAATATTAAAATACAAAATACAGCTGTTGACGAAACGTGGAGATTTGGTACGTTCAGAGCAGATGTCAATCCAGATGGAAAAAGATAATGGCTAAGATAAACGTATATGTACCTGAACCTCCTGCGGAATATAGTCCTGAAGGGTTTAGACAAATTAACCAAGCACTTGAAACTGTTGAAAATCAATTAAATACTTCTTATCAAGAAGACTTAAAACAAGAAGTAGAAAGGTTCACTTGGTTTAATGGCTAATATATATAAAAAAGTAAACACAGATTTAATAACTAATACTGAACAAAGTGTTTATACAGCAGCAAGTAATACTAGATCATTAGTTAAATCTATCCATGTTTATAATGAAGGCGCTGGAGATGCCGTTGTAACAATTAAAATTACTTCAGGGTCTACTTATTTCTATAGTAAAAAAACTATAGCTGCCGAGGCTAATCATGAGTTTATTGTTAATATTTTAATCTTAGAAGAGAATGATGTGTTAAAGATGCTATCAGATATTACTGGACCAGACGTTACGATTAGTTTATTAGAAATAAACAGAGACGACCAAAATGGCTAAAAAATTTAAAGAGCACCATGACAGAGATAGGCCTAAAAAGAGAGGGCCTCGAAAACATAAGAAGTCTTTGTCAAAAAGTGAGAAACGTCAAAAAAGATTGAAGCGTTATAAGGGTCAGGGAAAAGGCTAGACAAAAATTGTCAATAAAGGTATAAAAAAGAATGTCTGATTTAATTAAAATACCCGCAGAAGCAAAAGAAATTATTAAACATAAAAGAACAGGCAAAGTGTATGCTAGTAAAACTGATTTTGATAACGATGTTGCTGATGCCAATACTGATACTACTGTGGACGACTTTAGACAAGACCTTGAAATCAAGGTTACTAAAGTTACTATGGGAGCTGCTACCAAAAAATAATGGATCCTAGAGGCGCAACCGAACTGCAAATGGAAATGCTTCATAAGCATGTTTCAAAAGAGTTATTAGATCAAGTTCAAATTTGTACATCTATACCTGGTAAAGTTCCAATAGATCCAAACAAATTAAATATTCTTTGGCAAAAAAATTCTTGGGATCAACCTAATTTACAAGAATTTTTTAATAACAAAGAAAGACACAAAGAATATGATTGGTATGTGTTTAATAGTCATTGGAATTATGAAAAATTTAGAATGATGTTTGATATACCCACAGAAAAATCATTAGTAATTAAAAATGGAATAGAAGAATTTCCAATTAGAAAAATATACAAACGAGGAACTCCTATTAAATTAGTTCACCACTGCACACCTTGGAGAGGTTTAAATGTATTACTAAGAGCCATGCAAGAAGTTGAGAATCCAAACATAACCTTAGATGTTTATAGTTCTTGTAAAGTTTATGGGTCCGAATTTGAAAAATCTACTGAAAAAGATTTTGAGCCTTTGTATGAACAAGCTAGGAAATTATCTAATGTTAATTATATTGGTTACAAACCACATGAATACATAAAAGAAATGATGCCTAATTATGATATGTTTGTATACCCATCTATATTTGAAGAAACATCATGTACTTCTGCTTTAGAAGCTTTAGCATCAGGAGTTCACGTTATTACCAATAATTTTGGGGCCTTGTATGAAACTTGTGCAGAGTGGCCTGTATATATAAACTACTCAAAAAATTATGAACAAATGGCTAAGGATACAGCAGAAGCTATTAATGTAGCCTCTTCTTATTTGCACGAAGGTTTTATGCAAGAACATTTGGAGGAACAACAAAAGTTTTATAAAAGATTTTATAACTGGGAAAAAAAGGGTATGGAATGGACAAACTTTTTGAAAGGAGCCTTAGATGAAAGAAACAGTAAATGAAGATACTTATCAAACACTTAAAGAAATAGAGGTAACATCATACGAAAAAGCTACTTTACCTATGTGGAAACCGGACACCGGACAAAAAGATAATAAAAAAATAATTAAATCACCCTATAGCCTAATGGTTTGCACACCTTGTCATAGTGATGTCACTATGCATTACACACAAGCTGTATTGGAACTACAGCAATTATGTATAAAAAAGGGAATAAAAATTACATTTACTTTGTTAAAATCTTCTTTAATTACTCAAGGAAGAAACCTATGTGTTTCATCTTTTTTAGAGTCTCCATGCACACATATGTTATTCATAGATTCAGACATATACTTTAGAGCAGAATCTATTTTTAAAATGTTAGATTTAGATAAAGAATTAATATCTATTCCATACCCTCTTAAGACAATGATGTGGGATAAACTTTATAAAAAATTTAATGAAGGTGCAGTTAAAAAGGCTAGGGACATTCATAGATTTTTAAATACTTACCCTATGAAAGTAGAAAACCCAGATGACATAAAGTTAGACAATGGTGTTATGGAAGTTACACATAGTCCTACAGGATGTATGTTAATTAAAAGAAGTGTCTTTGATAAAATGATAAAGAAGTATCCAGATAAAAATATAGTCCAAAAGACAGTGATAAACGGTGAGTATGTAGATAGACCTAATTTATGGAACTTTTTTGATTGTATACATGACCCCGAAACTAAGACTTATATGGGTGAGGATTTTTCTTTTTGTAAGCTTTGGAAAGATATTGGAGGTACCTGTTATGTTTATGTCAATGACCCAATCATCCATGTTGGAGAACATCAGTATGAAGGTTGTTTTGCCGATGAGTTGAAACCGGCTAAGTAAAATGGTATTATTCAGAACTTAGATCTTAAAAGGAGAATATATTTAATGATACCCTATATACTTGCAGCCTACGGAGGATACCAAGGTTATAAAAATGCAAAAAAATCTGGAGCTTCTGGAT
>Ga0209535_1001891_pt1 | contig 13904 bp, 18 predicted proteins | sample LinPmetageLP28_FD_184041 | JGI IMG/M metagenome (GOLD analysis project Ga0209535, IMG submission 184041) | Marine viral communities from the Pacific Ocean - LP-28 (SPAdes) (version 2) | ecosystem: Environmental > Aquatic > Marine > Oceanic | place: Pacific Ocean | collected 2009-08-22 | reverse complement strand
ATAACAAATGGTTTAGTAAAGGTATTTTTCAAAAAAACAAATTATTAAAAAACTTTATAAATCTAATAATTAAGTTTCTTTCTACAAATCAAAGTAACGCTAGATTACAGTCTAAATTTTTAAGTGGTAAAGATGATAGCGCATTGCAAAAAATGCTTTACGATGAATTTGAAAACGCTAGAAGGGTTAGTTTAGAGATGCAAGAAAAGTCTAGAAGTTTTCTTAATAAAATTGTAGATATTAAAGAAAACATTGACGGTTCTTATTTTTACAATAAAAACAAAACTATTGAAAATATTGCAACTTATAATATTTCAGTTGTGGGAAATCAAAAAATAAAAGTTACTGAATCTGAACTTTTATCCTTATACTTTAATTTAAGAATGCCAGAAAATAGTACAGCAATGTCCGACATTAAAGAAGTAGGGGTTGGATTTGTTATACAAGATAGTATAGAAAATAGAATAGTAGATCGCACTTACAATTTAGGCGTAAAGGACAAAGCCGAAATCGAAAAAATGGTTAACAATGATAGCCGTTTAAAAAATGTTGTAAATGATTTTGATGCTGCTTTAGAAAGCATGTACGAGCTATTAAATAGCGCACATAAATCTGAAACAGGTATAAGTATACCTAATATAGAAAATTATTTTCCTACAAGATATGGAATTGCTGATGTAGAAAAACAAAATCAAGAGCGTAAAAATTTAGATTTTTTAGCTCAACGATATTCTAAAAAAGGAAATAAAGCACCTATTAGGATTAGCGATGCGTATCAAGTATTAAATTCATACATTAACAATGTATCACATTATTCTGCTTACAATCTGCCAGTAAAAAATGCTAATAAATTATTAGAACAACTTAGAAAAAAATATCAAGTAGATAAATCAAGAAAAGACTATAAATTAATTATGGACTTAATTGGCGCTCTACAAGGTAATGTAAATAACTTAACAGATAACTCTTACATATATAGTTCTAAAGGTGAAAAAGACGTAAACAATTTTTTAAATAAACTAATGTCTAACTTTAGTGTTGCTGTTTTGTCTTTAAACGTACCTACGTTTTTTAAACAACCTATATCTTACTTAGCAGCTAAGGAAGTTATTGATGTTGAATATTTAAAACAAGCTGGTTGGGGAGTAGGTTCAATTGCAGGTATAAGTTATAAAGAAGTTTTTAAACAATTAAAAAGAAAAAGAATAAGTGAGGGTAAAACTATATTTCCTGCTGAATGGAAAATGGATGAAAATGATCCTCTTTACGCTATAATTATTGAATATTCTGCAATATTAAAAGAACGATTTAAAGGAGGTATAAGCAAAGAAACCGGAGAAGTGTTGTTAGATAGTCGTATTTCTGAAGACAGCGTTAGAATACCTTTTAGCAGGTATATAAAGAAAGTTTTTGGTAAAGAGTCTGATGTAGATTATGAGTTTTCTAAAAATGCTATGATGGCAGGCATAAAGGCTTTTGATACCGCTACTGTAGTTTCTATATGGAAAGCAGTTCAACTAGAGGCACAAGACCCTAACGGACCTTATGCAAATAAAGATGGTTCGTTAATGCTTAAAAAGAACACAAAAGAATATTACGAGCATGTAGCTAGAAGAACAGAAGAAATAGTAAATAAATCACAACCTACTTTTGATTTAAACAACAGAACAAAATTAGCTTCTAGTCAAAGTCCTGTGTATAGGTTTTTAACTATGTTTGGTTCTGCTCGTAGTAAACTAGCTATGTTAATAATTGAAGGGGTTGTAGATTATCAAAACAATCCAACACCTGAAAATTTTAAAACTCTTAGAAAAAGAATGGTTAATATTACTGTTTTATCTGCTGCTGCTGTTGTTGCTGTTGACCTATTAAAACAGTTTACATTAGGTAGTGGTTTTGACGACCCTGAAGATGATGTTTTACCTTTTGTTGGTTGGAAATCATTAAGCACAGTAACAGGTAACTTTTATGGGTTAGGAACAATTACTGATTATGTAGCGTCAAACTTAGATGATGAACCTTGGAGAAGAGATTTGCAATTACCTATTATGGTTATAGCTGAAGATGCTGCAGATGTAATTGTAAACACTGCTAAGGGTGACGTTGGAAAAGCTACTAAAAAACTAATTGAAGGTACATTTAAAGCAACGGGATCGCCTTTATACCCTTATGTAGTAGCTAAAAATATTGTTAAACGAACAACTAATTAAATATGAAACTAGATTTTAACATAAGTACAGTAACCGCATGTAGCAAATTTAAATTATGCGACATTACTTGTGAAACAGAACCATGTGAAACCGTAGCGTGTGCTGACGGATATGGAATAGGAACTAACATTACTAAATACGATATTGGTAAAACTAGGTTTAACGTTAAATTTCCTGATGGAACTACTTACAATGATATTGATTTAAGCTTTGCTCCAGCAACTAAAGCTTACGCTGATTTTCAAATTACTGCTGGTTCAAAAGGAGCTATTGTAGTTGACGTAAACGGACAAATAGTTTCTAATGCTTTATATTTTATTAGTATTGAAGTTTTAATAAACAACCTTGTAAGTACTGCTAATGGTAATTGTCAGACTTCAGGGTGGTATATGCAAAAAATTAATTCTAATACAATTAGAGTTATATCTAAATTACCAGGAAGTACGTATAATAATTTAGATTTAAACGTTGGTCTTAGTGAAGACCTAACTGTAAATATGATAAATCAATCTACTAACTTTGGCACAGGAACAGATAATTGTGTTGAGTTTGGTATTGCTGATTTGTATGGAACTAATACGCCTCCTACTGGTAATAGTGGTCCTGATTTTCAAGATGGTGTATACGAGTTTACTTACATTGTTTACAACACTGCAGGTATAGAAGTTGCCAGAAAATTAAAATGCGTTTTATTTGATTGTGGTGTTCAAAAATGTGTTAAAGAAGCTGTACTAAAATTAAATGATGATTGCTGTTCTGATTGTGACGATAGTTTAGCTAAAGAGGTTTTATTAATTAAATCTAAACTAGAGCAAGCTAAAGCTCAACTAGAAAAAGGTTTAAGTGATTGTGCAAATAAAACTGTTAAGTCTGCTAGTAAATTATGTGCTAATATTTGTTTAGATTGTTAATATGGGAAGTTATAATATAACATTAATTGATTACAATAACAGAAAACAAGAAATGTTTGATAGGCTTGCAGCTGTTTCAAATACTTATTCGTCTGTTAATTTTTATCGCAGTCAAGAATTAGTTACTCAATATTTATCTCCACTTGTAAACGGCCAACTTAATGGTATAATAATATGGAATGAAGAAGAGCAGTTGCAATATCTTATTTTAAGTCAAGGCGGAGGGTCTTCATTTACTGTATATTTTCAAAAAGATAATGAAAAAACATGGGAGAAATTAAATGACTTCACATCTAACCCTCATGTACTTGAACCATTTTATTTTATTTATATAAAAAAAATTCAAAAATATGTTGCTTTAGGCACTGCTGGATTAGGACTTTTTAATAAAGATTTTACAGCAACTAGTGAAGGTTATAATTTTGCAACTCAATCTATAGCTTACGATTCTAAAAGAGAACTAATTATATGCTTTGGAAAAAGATTAGACGGTCAAGATAATGACCTTTATTTAGTGCAAGTTGATCCTACAAAAAACCTTCCTTTTCCATTTACAGTTACAGGTTACGCATTAAAACAAAATTATTTATACAACACTGGTAGTTCTGCTTTCAATTTTGGTCTTAATCATTTATCATATAGCAAATATGATGATATGTATTATTTTGGACAAGAAGATAAAATTATTAGAGTAAATCCAGATACGGGTGTTTCCGAAGTTATTATTACTCAAGGAACTGTTATATGTGGTTTAATGATTTCTGAAAATAGTCAAATAGGTTATTATGCTTATGAATTAGGTACACAAGTTAGAGTTGGAAGATTTGATTTATCAGACCCTTCTGCTTTTTACTCTTCTTTTAATCTTGGAGATTTAAATTATTTTGTTTTTCTTAATGTAGAAAAGTCTATAGTTATTGCAGCAAGAAAAGGAGGTATAGCTAGTGACTCAGACCCTTATTACATAATTTGCATAAATAAAGAGTTAAATAAAAATTTGACACATGAAAAGTATTCATACAGTCAGATTGGTAACACTGCAGTTTCTAGAAATGATACATTTAAAATTAGAGGCGTATATCCTATAACAACTGGTTTAGAATTTTCACGTGTAAATCAAGATCAAAATTTAAGACCATTATCAAATGATGAAAGTGAAATACATGTTCCAATTATGTACTATACTGGTACAGTTTTTACTACAGAAATTAAAATGATAAACATAAACCCAGTAACTCCTTACCCGGTAGTAACAACTGTTGTAGACGAGGATTGTCATTTAGATGACCTGAAGTGTGAAATAAATATTAAACTTGCTAAAAAGAGTTGTGAAGGAACAAATAGAGAAATAGTAGGCAGGCATTATACTGATATGCAAAAAGATTCTGAATTACTTGAAGCCTTGCTTTGGATAACAACTTTTGACTGCTTAACTTGTGATGAAATAGAAAACCTTAGATGTATAACTTCAAAAATATAATAATATGAGTGATTGTGGATGTAGTAGTTCGGATGGTAACTGCACAGATAATTTAGACAGTAATGCAAAAAACGCACAACTAACGGGAAACATTAACTACGATGGTTCAGCTATAACTTGTTCAAACGATGCAAGCATTGATGTTTCTACGGGTGATGGATTAAACACAATTTTAGGTAAAATGCTTGCTAAAATTTGTGATAGAGGTGGTTCTCGTTTAATAATTTCAGAAAGAAATAAATTTTTTAATACTGCGGGTACTGGAATAAGTTTATCTAGTTACGATTTTGGAACTAAAGGCATAAACAAAGGAGACGTTATTAAATTTGATTTAGCTGGATATTATGGTCCTCAAGCTTTAGCAACTAGTCTTATGGTAAAATTTTTAATTATAGAAACTGCTACCGGAAATATAGTTACAGATAGAACAATTGCAGCAAGAACATTTTCTAGTGCAGGCGCTGGTGAACCTTTCTTCTTAAATGGTTCTGTTGTTTTAGATAAATCAAATTTTAATTTTAGTTATAACAGCACAAGTCAAATAACAAATAATTTTGATTATCAATCTCAATCCTTTTCAAATTCTTTAGATTTTTATGGTCCTCTGTATCACGCAAAAATACTTATTGATGTAAACAAAGGATCAAATACAAATGGTGGAAATAATCTGTTTTATGTAAACACATGTAGTGTAGAGCATTTAAAATAATTTTCACTATTTTAGTGATAGTATGTTTTTTTAATTAAAAGAAAAAGAAAAGAAAATGGAAGCAATTGCAGAAGCACAAGAAGTGCAACAAGAAAAAGAAGTAACAAACGAAATAGTTTTAATACTAGGTAGGGCAATAATTGATTTGCTAGAATCAACACCATCAGTAAACGGTAAAATGCTGTATGCTTTAGGTAAAAATGAAGCTAAGTTTGAAAAACTTGCAGAAAATTACAGAAAAAAGCAGTGGGAATTGTTGACAAAATATGCTGAAACAAATGAAGACGGCACTATTAAAATGATAAGTGAAGAAGATGCTGGCGAAAATCCTAATAGATTTGTTTTTAAAGGAGACAGTGAAGAGCAAAAATATCAAAGTGAGATGACTAGCTATTTAAGTACTCCGGTTGATTTAAAACTACATAAAGTAAATAAGAATTTATTTGAAAGCTTAAATATAAATCCACAACGAAACAGAAGTTTTACTGTTTTAGTTGATTATATATCAATGTAAATGAATGAATTGTTAAATAGAACTGATTACCTAAACGAGTTAAAGCTACCAAAAAAAACTATAGTAGTTGGAACTAAAAAAGACGGTTGGGCTAAAAAAGTTCAAGAGTGGTTAAACCTACATAGGTATCATACTCCTCAATTTAACATACGTGTTGATATAGATGATTGGTACGGCAATGCTACTGCTTCTGCCGTTATGGAATTTCAATCATTAAAAGGTATAGAAAAAACAGGTCAAGTAGATACAACTACTTGGCTTCGTTTAACTGCACCTATGAAAAGGTCTTTTAGTAAGATTGAAGGCAATGCGACTATACAACAAAGATTAGTTCAGTATATGGAACAGCTTTGTAAAGAGCATCCTACTGAGATACATCCTAACTCTGGTCCTTGGGTAAGGTCGTTTATGAAAGGCAATGAGGGAGATTGGGCTGCATGGTGTAATGGTGTTGTATCAACTGCGCTAGATCATTCTTGCGCTTCATTAGGTATAGACATGAAAGACATTATGAATTGGTCTTGGTCATGTGAAGAAACAAAACAGTGTGCTATAAAAGAGAGTACTACTGCAACATATTATACTCCTGAACAGTTAAATAAAAAAGAGATAGTTCCAGAATCGGGAGATTTATTTTTGGTTATTAGAAAATCTGATAACCGAGCAAGGCACATTGGTGTTATAGAAAAAGTAGAAGAAAGTATTGCTACATGTATAGAAGGTAATACTAATGACGAAGGTAGCCGAGAAGGTTATGAACTTTGTAAAAGAAAACGAAATTTATCCAATGGCAATTACGGTATAATTAAACTTAAATAAATTGCTATTATGGGAAATTTAGACCCTAGAAATACTACAGAATTTTTACTACAAGAAAACAATAGGCTAGTTACAAATCTTATTAGCGCATCTGGTGGTGGTTCAGCCACTAACTCAGCAACAAGTACCGTTGCTTCTATTAGCAACGCTGCGGTACAGCTATTAGCTGCAAATGGCAATAGAGTTGAAGCTGTTGTTTTTAATGATAGTACTGCTAATTTATATTTAAAATTAGGAACTGGTGCTACTCAAAGTGATTTTACACTTATATTAAAACCTCAAGAAGCTTTAGTTGTAGATAAGTATAGTGGTGATATATACGGTATTTGGTCTGCTACAAATGGTAATGCTAGATTAACAGAAACATCATAATTACAGAATATGTATAAATTAGGAAATTATATATTAACATCAGAAAAAGGTGCAAATAACGGTGTTGCTCAATTAGATAGTGCTGGAAAACTACTTACATCTCAAGTAACGTTAGCTAATGTAACTATAGATGCGGATGTTATTATTACTGATTCAAGAGCAACTAAAAAAGGTCTTGAATATGCAGCAGATTATTCAGGGTCATTTACAGCTAGAAGTTTAGTAGATAAAGCCTATGTTGATGCAAATAGTGGTGGTGGTAATAGTATTTATTCGGCAAATGATACAATCGGAACGGGAAGAGTGGCAACTTTGACTGATACTTTAGATTTTTATGAAGGAACTTTCAATTTGTTTGGTTTAGATAAAACAAAAAAAATAGTATTTATTGGAGGTGATTCTGATTTTGGAAATCAAACAACCTACGTTAACAATGCTTTAAACTTAAAATACAATACAAGTAACGGAAGGGGGCAGATTTATGCAATTGATAGCGTAGGAAATCAAGGTAAGCTAAATTTTAAAGGTAGTGAAGTTGAAATTGAAAGCATAAAAACAAATGACCAGTTTATAATTGGCGCAGGTGCTAACGGCAATCAACAAGGAGCGACAAGAAGCATTGAATACAAATTTAATGACGATTATACATGGAAGGGCATTAATTTACTTTCTACCTTAACATATCCAACGGCAAAATTTGAAATACAACCATCGCCAAATGGAGTTGTTGGAACTTATGACACAGCTTTTAGAGTAAACGGAAATAAGACCGTTGATATTTTAGGGCTTGACACCCTTGCAACTTCGTCAGCTTTTAGAATTTACGACGGGGACAGCACGCCCAATTTACTTTGGGATTTTAGGAATAATGGAGATGTTCATATAAATCAAAATAGTGTTTTTGATTTAGGCGGTAATAACTTAACTTTTTTAAAAGACAGTTCAAACGGTGGGAATGGTATTTATATGAATTTTATAAATGCAGCTATAACAACGTCAAATTCTATTTTTAAAATTGATACACAAATTGATGTTCTTGGCTTTAGGTCTTATTTTGAAATTGGACATGCAGGACAAACAACGATAAGAAGCGGAAATTCAAGTTTTGCTTTTAGAGTTTTAAGTGACAGAGGCAACGATTCAAAATTTGAAGTTGAAAGAATTGGAGGCGGTTTTTGGTATGGAGCAAGCACTGAAATAGGACAAGGAACTCAAAACAATTCTTTAAAACAAGACACAACGGGTACAAATTTTTATAGAAATACCGGAGATTTACACCATAAATTTGGATTAGCAGGAGGGGGAAATATAGATACTTACTTTTTCGGAAATGGGTATAGTTTTACAGCCGCTTTTATTGTTGGAGCATCAAGTAAAATAGGAAGTGAAAGAATTTCATTGCAAGGCGATACGCTAATAAATGGAACTTTAGACATGAATAATAACCGCATCACAAAAGCGGTTGTTAATCCAAGTGTTCAAGAGGTTACAAGTTCGGCAACTTTTACAATAAATGCAGACGAGCAAAGCGATGGAGTTTTAACAGCTATGGCAGCAGCTACGACAATAGCAAGTCCAACGGGTACGCCCGTGCAATCTCAAAGTTTAGTATTTAGATTTAAAGATGACGGAACGGCAAGGGCAATTACTTGGAACGCTATTTTTAGAGCGATAGGAATAACATTACCAACAACTACAACAGCAAGTAAATTACTTTATGTCGGTTGCAAATATAACAGTACAGATACTAAATGGGATGTAGTTAGCGTACAAGAAGAAGCTTAAAAAATATAAATTAATAGACATGATAAAAAATAAAGAATATTATCAAATTACAGGCAATATAGATGCAGATTTTGGTGTAACTATTAGCAATCCAATTATTAAAGTTGCTGTTTCTTCAGTAGGTGTGGAATCTAGCGGGCTTTTAAATTGCGAGTATAATATATATGCAACTGCAGAAGCTTATACAAGCGGTAAATACTTTTTTAAAGCTGAAAAGGAAGATGCAAGATTAATAAATTTTACATATCCGGTTGCAAATGTACCTAATTGGGGAATACAATCTTACAAAGAGGATCAGAGAAAAATTATTGCTGATACTTTTGGTTTTGATGTTGCTAATGTTGCACTAGTAGAAGAAGAATAATATGATAACAATTATTTCTAAAATAGAATTAGAGGGAACTGACAACCTTAAATATACCGATGTAGGTCATACTGAAGACGTTAATATCATTAATCAAATTAATGAAGACTACGATGCTTCTTTAGGTAAGTTTCTAGGAGAAAACAAAACAAAAATTGAATTAGGCATTGTTAGTATTAGTACATTTTTTGCTGATTTTCCTTTTGTGAATGAAGCTAGAACTCAAGTAACTGAAGTAGAAAATTTAGGATTAATAGAAGTAACTGATATAAATCAACTATAATGTCAGCACCCGTTAAAGGAAATATAACTAATTCAAATTCTACACCCGGTGGATATTCTAAAACTTATTCTCATAATCAAAATACGGGGAACAATAGATTACTTGTTGTTCAAATAACTCATGCAAATAATGTTGGGTTAGGCGGTAATCCATGTACTTACAATGGAGTTTCATTAACAGAACTACATACTACTAATAGAAGTGGATTAGGGCAAAGAATGTCTTTTTTTTATTTAGTAGACCCTCCTACTGGAACTCATAATGTTGTAGTAAGTTTTAATCAAAACATGTGGAATCCAGTATCTGTTCACATAAGAAGTTTTACAGGTAGTGGTGGTATTGGAAACTACGAAAGAAGTGGAGCATCAACATCACCCAATACAAAGACTATAACGGTATCACAAGATGATTCGTTAATTATGACTACATCTTGTTCAGTTAATGTTATTCTTACTCAACAGATACCACAAGGAACAAATAGAACATTTGTTACACATAACACAAATAGGCAAGTAGCTACAGGTGCAATAAGTGCAGATGCAGGTCATAGTGCTGGTTCAGTAAGTTTGACAGCAACTTCTGGAAGCGGTACTGTATCATTAGATAGAGTAGAGATAAAAGGGTTAGTTGGTGGTGGTGGTGACACTGGTTCAAGCGACTTTTTTTTAATAATGTAAAACACTGATTAAAAACAATATAGTATTATTAACGTAGAAATAATAAATTCATTTCGCTTAGTAATAATAATATAAAAAACTTATTTTTAGAAAAACCTAGTGAAATGGAAGTTATCTTACTTAATTCAGTTAGTGATGTTTCGGTTACAGACGTTAATTTACCAATTATGGTTGTTGCTGAATTGGTTGTTTTTGTGGGTTTACTTGTTGGTTTCTGGTTTAACATGAAAAACAAAACATCTATGAACACAAGGCTAAATAAAGAACTAAAAGAAAAGCTAACAGATCATACGTCTGATTTAGATAAAAAAATAGATTTATATAGACAAGGTTGTAACGAATCCTACACTAAATTAGAAAATAAAATTTCTGTTATTGAGAAAGAAATAAATAATATAACCGTAGGTGTTGCAAATATTGAAGGTTATATGAAAGCAATATGTGATAAAAATAAAAAGTAAAGTTATGGGAAAAAAGAAAGTAAAAAAACCAAAAACAAAAACAAAAGCAAAGTCAATATATAAATAAATTGTTAATTTTTAAATTGTAAAATCATGGGATACGGAGGAAGTAAAAAACCAGTAAAAGGATTGGTAGTATTGCCAAAGCCAAAAAGTTACGGAGGTACTAAGAATAATACTTATATCAGACCACAACCAAAATAATAAAGTAATGATAAAGTTATTAGTACTTGCTAAGAATTTTTTTCTAAAAAAAGAAACAGTAGAAACTGCTGTTGATGGTATTGAAAAAATTGCAAAAGTAAGAGTTGATAAAAAAAAGATTGCTTTATTAGTTACTATTGTATTAGCTATATTAGCTTTATGCGGAGTAATTAGCGAAGAAACTTTTATTGAATTATTTAAAGACGTTAATTAATTTTAACGTCTTTAAATTATAGAAAAAGAAAATGACTGAAATAATCGAAGTAAAGGTAGTCAATAAGAAAGGTGACGCTCAAGATTACGTAATAAATAAAGATAAAGTAACTTACTTTAGAGGGTACGTTGAAACTAGTTCTGAAGTAAAGAGCCAACCTAAGCTTAAAACTGCTGTATATCTAATGGGAAGCACTAAGGCTTTAATATTAGACGTAAGCTATGATGAGTTTAAAAGAAAATTCAACTCTTAAAACCATTTACGAAGTACATAAGTAATAAAAAAAAGCTAACGTTAGTTAGCTTAATTCTCTGTCTTCATTTCCTTTCATTCTTTCTAGCATCATTGATGAACTAGGATTGTCTTGATAAGAATAGAAAAATTCGTGGTTCTTGTGTATCTCCTGTATTAATTCATCAAACAATTCAATTTCTACAGCTATATCATTAGAATCTTTTTGCAATTCTTCGATTTTAAATATAAAATTCTCATAGAAAAACTGTGGCTTACAACTTTCTTTTTTGTGTACCTTGTTTTTGAATTGTGTAAGCATACTTACTTTATTGTTAATTTCTTTTTTCTTGTCTTTCAGCTTCATTGCCATTTTATTTAAACTGCCGATTACATCACTCAAAGTTTGAACTTGTGACTCTGTAATTACATCGACAATTAAACTGTCAAAAACAGCTTTGAAATATTCTACTTTTATTTTCTCAGTAATCTCAGTAGTACTTCCCGTTATATCATAAGTTTGCCTACGTTTATCGTCTGACAATACATTGTAAGCTTCTTTAATGAGTTTAAACTTTTTTTCCTTACCTGGTACTAAGTCGGGGTGATAGAGTTTAACTAGCCGTTTATAGGCTAGCTTAATCTCTTCTTTAGTAGCTTTTTTGTCTACCTCTAATAATTCATATAAATTTTTCATTAATTTATATCTTTAATATTTCCTACTATAACCGCTCTTTCATTTAAAGGAAACAAGTTTCTTTCTCCATTACCGGAAAGCATTTTAAGTCTATACATACCTATTAACTTAACATAGCAAACTACCCATTTAGTTGGAGGTTCTTCACTGTAAGATATTTCAAGAATGTCATTTTCAAAAATACTGTTGCTTTTACAATCTTTTAAACCAGTAAATTGACAAACAGTTTCTTTTTCAATATTATAAATATCACCTATTGTGTTTTTAATTTCTTCTAATTGAAATCCTTCTTTTCCTTTCCAATTATACTGAGGAAATCCGACTATCCAATTTTTAGGGCCGTCTATGTTTTTTGCTTTAATTAAAATATCTCTCATAATTAATTTAAAAAAAACGGCAATAGCATTACACTATTGCCGTTAATGGTTATTCAATATCAGCTACACTCGATCTTGTTCTAAAAATATCTTTATTATATTCTTTCATGAACTTACGAGAATAGTAAGGTTTATAATCATTGTTAACTTTAAACTCATCACCACGAACTTCTATCGTAGTATACCATCTTATTTGATTAAAAATAGCTTCTGCTGAATATTTAGAATGTCCAGCATTTATTACTTGAATTGTAAAATAACAAAACAATCTATAAACTTCTGGATTGTTTTCATGAAACTCTTTAAATTGTTGTTTAGTTTTTGCCATATTAATATAATGTTTGACTAATGTATTTTTTATTTACATCTAAATCAGGATTAGATAAATGATAATTTAAATCTTTTAATCCTTGCTCATACTTTGCCCTTCCTCTTTCTAAAAAAGAATCGTCAGCTTTAAATACTCCTACATTATACGGATACATAGTTTCTACTACAACAAAGTAATAGTCTTTTACATCTACAATATCACAATAGAATGCAGCAGCTTGGTCGTAATCAAACATTCTGCAACTCTTTTCAAATTCCATCACATTTGAACTAGTGGTCTTTAAATCCATTACAAAGTTGTCGAATTTTATACCATCAACTTTACACTTTACATTAGTTCCGTTAAAATTATTAGTATAAATGTTTTCTACTAAATCACAAGCCTTAATTAAACTTGTAGCTTCATCAATTTTACTTAACGATGCAAACATTTTATCAAGGTTATTCATTTGTTCTCTAGATAAAATTGTTAAACCATCTGATGACGGTATAATTTCATTCTGATACCATTCCTTATACTTTTTAGTCATTTTAGGTTTTTTACCACCTATTTCTTCGCAAATTTCTTCATCGTCTATAATAAAATATCTATTGCTAAATTCTTCTGGTTCTAAAACCATACAATGAAATGCACTACCTATATCAAAAGCCTTTGAAGACTTTTTTAACTCTCCATTTAAATAGCACATATAATTTCTTATACCACCTTTTTGGAATTGTTTTAACATTGAGTTTGACACGTATTTCTTTTCATCAAAATACCATTTGTCATCTTGGTCTATACGACGTTTTTTATTAGGATCTGTATTTCTTAAATGTTCTAAATAATCCTTTGCTTGTTCACTAGTTGTTATCATTTTCTTTTACTTTTTTAACTAAGCTATTTACTTCTTTTATTAGTAACTCGGTTTGTTCTTCTAATTTTAACGCTTCAAATTTTAATGCGTTTTTACTCATATATTCTAATGGTACTTTTTCTTTTAAATTTTTACGTGTTTTTTTCTTATTTGGAAATAAATCTTCAACATCTAATATGTCTATTATTTCCCAATCAATTTGTTTTTGTTTTACAAATTCAATTAATAAATCAGCGTCTAATAATACGTCTCGAATTTCTGAAAGACTTAAAGGAACTGTATCAACACTTTCTCTTTCTTTATAAAATTCTTCTACTTCATCAACAAAAGCTGTAGGAATTTCTTCTTTTGCTCTTAGTTTTGTCACTAAATGATTTAGTGAATGCTTACTGTATTTAAATTTAGTTAC
>Ga0209535_1001890_pt1 | contig 13911 bp, 12 predicted proteins | sample LinPmetageLP28_FD_184041 | JGI IMG/M metagenome (GOLD analysis project Ga0209535, IMG submission 184041) | Marine viral communities from the Pacific Ocean - LP-28 (SPAdes) (version 2) | ecosystem: Environmental > Aquatic > Marine > Oceanic | place: Pacific Ocean | collected 2009-08-22 | reverse complement strand
CTCTATCATCTATTTCTGCCATGATCATACTTGATCCTTTTCTTTCACTATCAGTAGGAGTATCTAGATTTTGTATCTCTCTTCTTGCTTTAAATAAATCTTCTAATTGTTCTTTACGTCCTTGTGGTAAAACTCCACCTGGTGCGTTAGGTGGTGTTCCACCTTCTTGTAATTGTATAATACCTCCATCTTTAGCAGTCACGTATTGTAGATACTCATCGTATGTACCTGATCTATATCTACCAAGGTTAGGATCAAAGAATGTAAAGTAGTTTTGTGGAGGAGGTGTGTAAACAGGATCTGTTCCGGGGTCCGTGGTTCCATCACCACTTTCACCGCCTTCTTCTCCTTGGCTACCTGATATAGGATCAGGATCACCGCCTCTTCTTTGAGCCATAGCATTCTTGTTAGCCTCGGCTCTAAACTCGTTTAATTCATAATCTTGCATTAATGGTGTTGCCATCATTTGATTATACAAATTACGATCATTAGCTACAGAAGCTGCAAATTGATCAAGCTCTTCTCCTTCAAGACCTTTTTCTCTACCAAAATATGTGGCTCGTTGGCCAGCACTGCTACCAAAAATTCCAGAAACTAAGTTTAAAAACGGATTAAATTGAGTGGCTAAGTTCGCACCTTTCTGAAAAATATTTTGTGGATCTTCAAAAGGCAAAAACATATTGCTTTTTTTCATGCCTGGTTCATATATATCACTTGCTCTTTGTTGTAAAAATTCTGCACCTGGTCCTGATGTTCTAAGGATACCCTCTTGTCTTAAATCTTTTACTATATCTGTTAAAACGTTACCTCCATCACCTATTCTGGAGCCGAGTCCCATATCTATTGATGACCTTAATTTACCAAGTTCACCAGGTTTTAAATTATATTTATCCATGAAGGCTTTACCCTTCGTGCCACTTGAAAATAATCCTGCTTTATAGGCTTCTTTTAAATCATCGAGAAAGTCAGTGGTTTGCATGCCACTACCAGTGCCAGCACCTACATTTAAGCTAGCTTGATCTTTTGCTTTTTCTGTATTGTCTTTTTGTTTTTGTGCTTCGTCTATATCTTTAATAATTTGATTATCTTTATTATTACTTTTAGGAGGAGTATACCCCTTAGACTTCATTTTCTCTCCAACAGTAGAGAACCCTGTTTTCTTCTTATAATCCTTTTTAGCTTTTTCATAAGCTTTTTGTGACTTTCCGTAACCTCTCATTATGGTCTCCTCCTTCCTGCAAAGTACATGATGCCTTGCTTGTTTATAGTACCACCTCTTTTAGCGGTTGCAATGGCTCCGTATAAATCACCACTGGCCAGAGCTGCACGTTTAGCAGGTGACATACTACCGCCTACAGGTCTGAAAGGATTAGATACATTACTTGCTGCAAAATTTGTTTTAGGTTTAGTTATAAGCTCATTAGACATGTTGTTACTTGATGTTTTTTGAAAGTTCTCTACGCCACCTGCCTCGACAGGTCCCATGTCAGGTGGATTATCTTGTGGAAAGTTTGGTGCAAAGGTCTTATCAACATCAGCCTCTGGTTGTGATGATGTTGTAAATTCATTAGTAAACATATATTGCATCACTGCCTCTGGGTCATCAAAGTCTAGTCCTTGTACTTTTTCATTGTCAGGATCATCTAATAAAACTCTTGCTAGTTTTGTTATGTTAGCTCTTCTTATTTTTGTCTCTAAAGAATCATCTATACCTTTTACCATCCACTCTAAGTATTGAGGATTAGATAAAATCTGACCTTGTTTCTTTGCTAATAAGGCAATACCTAGACCTGTTAAAGGACTCATACCTGCACCTGTTGCTAAGAAAGCACCTGTGATACCAGAGAAACCAGCAAGACCAGCTCTTCTAGCTACGAATTGTGATGTCTCTGCAATTTTATTTGCGTATCCAATTTCAGCTATTTTCAGTAATTGATTTAAGTTTTGTATTGCAGACTCAGCACCTTTTTTACCTAGTGTCTTACCTTCTCCCTTCATGGTCTGTGCCCATAAAGCGTTCATAAAATCTTGTCCTTGTTGTGTGTCTAACTTTAGATTTGATCTAAACTTAGCAGGATCAAATACGTTGACAGTAACAATATCTTTAGGGTTAAAACTAATACCGAACTCACCACCACCTGCAATATTAACTCTCTGTGTTAAATCAGCTTTACCTAATTCAACAGAACCTGTTTTTCTATTGTAAGCAACTGCATTACTAGAGTTCTCCCATAGTTGAGACATGAAAGCCCTAGCAGATACATTAATAGGATCTTTGCTTGGATCAGCTTTATTTCTTTTAACTATAGCAGATAAATCATTAAGTGCTTTTGCACTAGGATTACTATAAAAAGTATCAAATATTGATCGAGCTAACTGATCATCATAAATCCAACCTTCCATAGGTAGACCGCCTTGAACAAACATGTTCTGATCAACATTTTGAAATTGTTTTGCCATAGGAGATTTGTATGTATTTGCACCAAAACCAAATACTCTATTAGCTCTAGTTAAAGAATTTTTTACTTGATTCATTTGTTCCAATATAACTGGATCTGGCTCTCCTCCTTGACCCGTTATAACTCTCCACTCATTGACATCATTAAACCCTTGTTCTAATGCTTTTTTAAAGTGTCTTGATTGTGTAGCTATGTCGTCAACTTGTTTGACACCATATTTAGAAGCATACTCTCCCCATTTTTGATTAAATTGTTTTTGTAAAGATCTAAATTGTACTGCGTTAAGATACTCAGGTAGGTTACTCATAGATAACAAAAAGTTTTCAAAGTTACTTAAATCTTCAAAACCTCCTAATTGTTGCACATTTGAATTGGGGTTAAATTCCAAATCAATTTTACCCCTACCTAAATCATCAACATAGTTTTTAGCTAATTGTTTTACTCTAAATGTTGGTATATAACCTTGTTTTATATTTCTACCATATGTATCTGTAGCGATAGGAATACTATCATCTAAAGCTTTTGCTCTAGCAAAAAAGTCATCATAAAGTTGTGTGTTTAATCTTGACCATTGATTAAATTTCTGTTGTGCGGCATCAGTTAGAAGTGCTCCTGCATCCATAACAGTGGCCATAGGTGCTAATTCATTGAGAGTTTCCATAACTCTTTTATCACTGTACCACATAATATTAGCTCTATTAGCTCTTAAATCAGTACCAATCAGTGGGAATACACCAACAACTCTACCGAACCATTTTGCCCAAGATCTATCTGTGACGTTAGCAATACCAAAAGGTATTTTTTGTTGTATAGCTAATTGTGCTAGATACTCTGCATTAGAGCCTTTTTGTACACCGTAAGTCCAACGAGTTAAACCTTTCATCATTCTAAATACGGGATCCAATGCTGCTGCTCCACCACTAAATATCATAGCGTTTCTAGAATGTATTAAGTTTTCTACTCTTGGATCATTAGACAACTCAGGATCTGGTAGTCCTTCTAATTCTCTGATAATAGAATTAATACCATCATAAGCTGTAGCTGCAGTATAAGCACCTGCTCCAGCAAAAGCTGCCACTTCACCAGCTGCAACAGGATTACTCTTAGGATCTAAGAAACCTTTTAACAATTTTTTTCTATCTAGAAAATACAAAGGCAAAAGACTTAAAAAGTCTCCACCAATAGTTACATTTTGTTTGTTTACCTCTGGATAAAATTTCATAGTGGTATTTTGTACACCCATGAAGCTGTCTCCAAAGAAATTTAAAGCCTCGTCTACAGACATATCTCCTTTAATAAATTCTCCTGATTTACCTATAATACCTTTTTGATCTTCCGTGCCTTTACCTGTTATAAAGGTACTCCAGTTTCTTTTATCTGCTTCTAATTTTTCTCTCCATGCTTTGTTTTTCTCACGCAAAGGATCTTGTATATAAGCTTTTTCTTGTTCTACTGCGGATTGAAATTCTTTCAATTGTTTAATTTCAGCTAACTCAGCATCGGAATAAGTTTCAATAGGCTTTTCAGTAATACCTTGTTGACCTCTGATATTGTTAATTAACTGTTGTAGTAAAAGTTTGTCTTGTTCAAATTTTGGTGTTCCTACGTCTTCTGGATTTAAAAAACTATTAATATCAGGAACTTGTATTTTGATATCATTCTCTCCAAAAATTTCTACAAGAACATCTTGAGGTATACCAAAAGTTCTTTCTATATCCATAGTAGGATATCTTTGTTTTAAACTAAATACTCCTTCTTCAGCCATTATTCAACCCTCTCTGGATTACCTGTTACTAAATTCAAAGCTTTTTTACCTACTTTTTTTATCTCTGGTGGTATAAAACTAGAAACTGCTTTTATGTCTCTTGCATATGTCTCAACTTGATTTTGTAAAAAGTTCTTTTCTACTTTTTTTGTCCAACCAAATTTACCTAACTCATATCCTTCAGTAGTCACTGGCCCAAAATTTTGTTCGTAAGGATCTACCCATACAAAATCAACACCTTCTACTTCATCTCCTGAACCAGGTGCGCTAGGAGTGTTAGATATATATTTTTTATAAGGTAGGTGATCTTTTAAATCTTCAGGATCAGGTTGTTGTAATGTTTGTTTTCCATTTTCATCAATGACTATCTTTGGTATATTGTTTAGTATTTTATCTTGTCTTAGCATTTCACGTTCTTCTAAATCGTTAGGTATATTACCTGTCATATCTAAAACTTCTTTACCTAATTCATACACTATACCAGCTAACGCTCCATACTTACCTAATTTAGCTACTTTTCCTACTTTAGATAATCTATTAAAAGGCTTCTTACCCCCAAAATTATCATAGTATTCTCCAGGGTGATTCTTTTTTAACCATTGCATATACTCCTGTTTAATAGGAGCTGTATACTTTGAATTATAATTAAATTCCGCCATTCTTAATCTCCTCTGGTAGTGTAATTACTAATTTACCGTCTTCATTGTACTTTGCTTTAGGTAAGTTTGAAGGATTTATTTGACCTGCACTTGTGTATCCACTAGGGTAAGTTCCTTTGTTAAATTCATATAATACTTTTAAATCATTGTTAGCTAGTCTTAGCTCTTCTCTTACTGTAACTAAACCAGCAATAACTGTTTTAGAGTCAACGAATCCAGTAATTTTTAAACTTTCATAAGCTCTTTTAATATCGTCTAAGTTCAAACGACCAGATGATTTTCTAGCTCTTGCTACAGCATAAGCAATAGCATTAATACGGACTCTGTTTTCAGCAAGTTCAGGTTTAAATTCACCCCAGAATTGTTGGGACTCTTGACTGTTAGGATCAAATAAAGCGTTGACATCTGCGAACTCACCTGATCCTTCAGAAGTTTCAATTCTACCATCTGAGAAATTAGCCTGAACATTTTGTAATGTGTTAGTTAAGATTGATATCTGATCATCAGCATTAACTAAGTCAGCTAACATACCAAAACCTCTTTGCTTTATGTCTTGAATTAATCCAGGTAGACCAGCTATTGTAGGGTCAGCTAATAAGTTGTTGATAACAACATCAATACTGTTGATATTACGATCATATAACTGAATAGTAGAAAATTGTTCTGTTAAAGCTTTTCTAGGTAACACATCATCAGCAGTCAAAGCTACTTTTTGATTAACTACAAGATCTCCAATGCCTTGTCCGATTGGCACCCATGTAGGTTGACCATTAGCTTGTAGTATAGCATCTCCGTTTGCATCTAACTTTGGTATTAAATACTCACCATTCTTTAATTCTTTAATTTGCCAGTTTCCGTATTCACCTGACTGAGGATGAGTAAAGCTACCCATAACAAAATCTTTAAATGTTTCTACAGGCTCTTGTTTAGGTACAAATCTTTTATTATCGAAAGGTTGATTTTTTGGTAAATAGACAAGTTTATTGTTATTTTGAGTATCCATTACCTCTATGTAGTCCATACTATCAGAAGGCACATGAACATTAGGATTAAGCTTTTCTGATTCTACATATTCAACTTTTTTTGTTGCTAAATTTATTACTTTTTTCCAATCTTTAGCTCTAAAATCTTTTTTGTCTCCATATCGACCAGGCTCTTGACCGTTGGCCACAGCAAATTCTTCGTAAGTTGTAAAGAATTTATTCTCTCCTACAATGTTATCGTAGGCAATAAAAGGCTGTGTGTAGTCTTTTGCTACATCATATTTTCTTTGTTCTTCGGGTAATTCAAAATCTTTCAAATATTGACCTAAAGTAACTTCTGTGTTAAGTCCTGTTGCTCTATCTTTAACTAATTTAAAAGTGCCGTTAAGATCTAAGTTACTTTTATTTTCTTGTTTAGCTAATTCTTGAAAAAATCCTAGATTAGAAAACATTGCTTGACTAACAATATTTGCTCTGTTGACTGCATCTTCTTGTGACTTTGTTAGAGCATAAGTTCTTTTTTGTGCATCGACAGCTTTCTCTGCTGTTCTTAATGCTGTATCTTCCTTTCTTGTTGCTCTTCTTGCAGCTGTAAATTCTGGTAATGTTTGTTGAACAGCTTGCCCTAATACGTCTAAAGCTTTACCTCTACCTGTTAATAGTCTAGCACCAAAATTAATTAAAGAAGATGCTACGTCAGCTTCTTTTTGTGTCTCTATGGCTTCTCTTTCTGCAGAGTAATCTGTTTGATATAGTTGAGCTGCTTCAGCTGCATACTCTTCAGGTGTTTTTTGTGGATACAGTGCGTCAGCAAAATCATTAGCTATAGGATAAAATTCATTCATACCACCTAAGATACCTGTTATGTCAGTATTGGCGGGTAAGGCAGGTTGTACAGCTTGACCTGTTTGATAAATACTAGTATCAACTGCATTCATACCTCCTGGCACACCAGTCACGCTAGGTATAATCTGACCTGTTTCGTGGTCTATGTAAGGATTACCGCCATGCTTGAGCTTGGCTACCTTCTGAAACATTTTTCTATTCAGTACGCTCATGCTTATCCTAAGTACCTATATTTAATCCTTTGTATGCTCCGAGGCCCGCAATTCCTAGTCCTGCAACTTGCATTAACGGACTAGTTGAGGGTTGTTGTTGAACTGCCATTTGTGACGCAGGTGTACCTGTTAGTATACCAGAGGCAAATGACAATCTTTGGAAAGGCTCTTGTGATGCTAATTGCTGTGTTGCTCTTTGTGCATCAAATACATTTTGTCTTTGTTGTTGAGATAAAGCTCCTGCTTGTTGCAATTGTGCAACATCTTGACCATACAATCCTTGCTGTAATTGTCCCAGTCCAGCTTGTTGGCCACCAAGGGCTGCTAATTGCTGACCAACATTGAACTGTCTGCCTTGCTGTGACTCAAAGGATTGCTGTGCTGTTTGCTGTGCTTGTTGGAAATTTCTTGATAAATCTTCAAAGATACGTCTTGATTTAATGTCTTGTAGGTTTCTAGCCATTTCAGCGTTTTGTATACCAGAACGTTCTGTACCAAAGGCTCCTGCACCAACAGCTTGTGCATCTACGCCTTGCTGTTGTAGCTGTGCTTGTCTATCTAATTCTGCTAAAGCATCTTGTGTTACTGCTTGTTGATAAGGATCCATGTAAGCCTGTATACCTTCTGCAGTTGGAGCAAACATTCTAGCTGCACCTCTTGTAGCCTGTATACCTTCACCTATACTTTGTCCTGCTTGATCTAAAAAAGTTTGATATTGACCAATACCTTGTTGTGCCATATTTAAGGCTTGTTGTTGAGAAGGGTCTAATCCTGCTACTTGAAAACCTGCGATAGGTTGTGGTACACCAGCTCTACCTAGTTTTCTTGCTTGAAAATCTGCTTCGGTTTCGTTTGGCTGTCTGACAGCATTTGGATCTCCGAATGTTGATGTTAATAACTGTTTACCTCTTTCCTCAATATAAGGTGCCAGTCTATTATACGTTACTATCTCTTCAGCCATTATGCTACTCCCATTCCTGTCGATGATTCTGGATCTAATCTATTCATTAAATTGTACATGGCCCGTGGTCCGCCAGCATTGTCTACTGCTTTTGCAGTCATTACAAACTCTCCATCACTCAGCATTGCAGGAACTAAATCATCTTTAGGTCCACCAGGTCCTGATATCTGACCTTGCCTTCTTGGAAACTCTCCACCCATAGCATACTTATCCATATACTCTAAGTCCATAATACCTCCATCAGCAACCATAGGCATTTGATTACCAAACATACCATAATAAGGTTGATTAGGATATAGACTTGCAAAACTAGTATTATCCATAATACTTGTCGTTTCTTCAGGCTGTGACGCTTGATACAAAGCAGGAGCGGCTAAAGCCGCAAGATTTGCATAGGCACCAAGTCCAGCTTTTGATTTTGGCGCAGCTTTTACTAAATCCATAGAAACAGCATCATCATAAGTAATTGTTGAAGGATCTATTCCTTGTGACTGTAATATATTTTTTTGTCCTTCACTTAAAACTTGTTCTCCAGCAGCTTGTTGTCCAAAACCTAAATTTTGTCCTGCTTGTGTAAAAGCATCACCTATTGATGTTTCTCCACTAAATATACCATCTAAAGCATAGTTACCCCCAGCTCTGGTACCAAAAGCTGTGCCTGCACCATATCCTCCAATACCACCAGAAATTACATCTCCAGCATCTCCTCCAAGTAATAATGGTGCCCCAGCACCTATCAGTGCAGATGCCATGGGTCCTGCACCAAAGACACCAGCAATAGTACCTGCATAAGGTGCGATACTTTTGAGTGCTTTCTTAGCACCTTTAAAAATCTTTTTTAAGAAAAACTCAGGTTGTCCTGTAACAGGATTGATTGAGTTAAAATTATTACCAACAATATATCTTTCAGGGTTAATACCCATGTCTAGCATTTGATTGAACAACATTGCTTTTAGTCTAGGATTAGAATCAAGAACTTCCATAGGCACAACAGTTTCACCTTCGGCAACGTGTGCGATATATGCGTCCTCGTATCTACCTAAATCTGCAATTTTAGAAACCTCGTGTTGAAATGACTCCAACCCTCTAGGTTCTGATTGTTGCATGCTATAACTCATGTTTAACTTGTTCCCCCGAATATATCCGGTATTTTGTTTACTTTAATTGCGACATCTTTTTGTATGTCTTCTTCAGTTGTGTCGGTGGCAGGATCTTGAACATCTTTGACTGCTTCATCTTCTGAAGCGTAGACTTTTCCTGTTTTGGCGTGTTTGATAGTTGTCTGTGTTTCCACATCTATCTTAGGGATTGTTTTCCCAGCAACCACGATAGTATCTTCATTTATACCCATTTTTTATGCTCCTTGCAATATTTATGTTATCTCTAAAACGCTAAGTACAACATGCAAATCGTTAGCGTTTTCAGCTTGTATTTTAACTATTTCTGACTCCTTTGCTACCAATGGTGTAGCAGAAGAAGTATGAGAATCTGATGAAATCTGACTACTATTACCAGCAGCTAATAACTCCTGTGTAGTGCCTTTTTCTATATCTCTACTCTTTTGTAAAGTAAAACTAGTGCTATCAGTATCCACTAAAAACAAAGATATTTCACAATCATTAGAAGCATCTACGTTTGCCACATGTATTGATTTTATGATAGCAGTTGTTTCTGCTGGTACTGTATACAGTGTTGTCAAATTTGTGTTTGCTAAAACTGCTTTATAATTTGTATATGTATTAGCCATTTAAGATAAAAACCAAGTCACTCTTTCTTCGTCATCACGTAATGTTTCTGGTGTATATGTGTTGTTCAACAAAAATATTAACTGTTCTAATGTTTGTATTAGAGTATTTTGTTGTTGTTGACTGTATTCTTTTGATGCTTGAGGTAATCTAGGTATTTGTATTTTTGACATTACTTACCTCTCATACCATCAGGTTTAATATCTAATCTAAGTGTACCATATCTCCAGTTATCATCTACTGCATCACTTGCCACTCTAACTGCAACTTGTCTACCTCTAATTCTTGTATCTTTTTTAGTTGTTGATGTTGTAATATTAAAAGATCCATGTGTAGTTTGTGTTGCTGTAGGATAAGGCCTAGTTTTAATTGTTAGATCTACTGTGCCTGACTGTCCTTTGAAGTCTGGTATAATTCTACCAATAGACATAAATTGATCACCGTCTGCAATGTCTACATCACCTGATTCTATGTGTGCTGACATAGCAGCTCCATCATCATTAGATCCTACTTCATGAGCATAGATAAAAGTTCTACCTGCTTTTAGTCCTGTAATTGTAGAGATAGTTGCAGTTGTATCAGAAGCCTCGAACTCAGCCGCATAAGGATTATCGTATGTACCTCTATCAGCCCAAGAACTTCTAGCTAATGTTCCTACATACCAAAGATTTTCTGCATAATTAAATACTACCACTCTGTCAATTTGAGTAGAATTAAGAGAAGGGTAAAACCACATTACTTCATTATAATCAGTGTTAGCTGCACAGAATATGTCTTGTTTTGCATTTTGATTTAAGTCATCAAAAACGTAATCCTGCACTGTGCAAGGTATCTTTTGCACGGCACCATCAAATAAGAAGAATGAGTCAGTGCCCATCCAAAAAGATATACCACCTACGTCTACTGCAGCATGTAAACCAATACACCCACAAGCAGAACCTAATTGATTAAATCCAAATGTAAAAGGTGGACCAATAAACTGCATTTGATACAAAGCAGTATCTGTCCATATTAACACAGCACCTCTAGACCTAACTGCAGTTTGTATAAAATTACCATCTACTAATCTTTTTGATCCTGCTGTATTAGTTGCTGTAGGTGTCCAAACATTTTCAGCTTCTTGACCAGACCATCTTATAAACATGTTATCTTGAGTAGATGAGGTTCCTATAGTTGTTTCTGTACCAAAACAAATGACGTGTCTATCATCACCTGAAACTAACATAAATCTAGTTTTTGTAGGTGCGTTAGAAACATTTGTTACTGCTGCTCTATTAGAAGATAATCCTGCAGAAGTATCCCAATAAAACAATCCACCATTAAATTGTAAAGCTAGAGCATCTTCGCCCCAGTTGTCCAAAGCCCATTTAGAAGATTCCAATAGCACACCTTGTCCACCAGTAAGACCCGATCTCGTAGAGTTCCAGGTAGATGCTCCCCATGTACCAGCACCCCAGCCATAACCAAATAAAGATACAGCAGATCCTGTATTAATTTGATATGTTCCGTTGGCCGTGGCCCCTGTAGCATCAGAGCTAGCCGCAGCTTTTGCTTCAATAGTAAATGTATTAGCATCAGGGACAGTAAGTATTTCAAACTCTCCTTGTAGATTAGCTGCACTAATACCACCCACTGCACCACTCACACTTGCAATAGTTATAAAGTCACCAATTAAAGCACCATGACTAGAGTCAGTAACTGTAACTGTAGTGCTACCGTTTGTTGTTGCAAATTGTGTAATGTTACCTGTGCCTGTAGCACGAATAGGAGTTATGTCGGCATAGTTATTTTCTGAATAAGCGTAAAGTTTTTTATTGGTGCCATAAATAGCATATTTAACACCATCAAGACCAGAGTAAGTTAGGATAGCTCTTGTTGCACCAACGAGTGCATCACTAGTTACTTTTTCCCAACCTCCAATTTTTTCAGGTAGTCCATATCTAAAACGAACATTATCACAATCTACCCAACGTCCTTCTGCACCATACTCGGTATTTTGTTTATCTATACCAGGTGCTATTTGCAGTTTTGTTAAAGGCATTGTAGCTCCTATATTGCTGTTTCATAAAATCTGATCCAGCGATCTGTTCCATTTATATTAACTCGTATTGCTCCTGCTTTACTACTAGCTTCAGCAGTTGAAGAGGATAAACTAGCACTACTATCACTAGCTGAGGTTCCCTCAAAGTATAAAAATTCTTGATCTTGATCATCTTGATCTAAAGACAAACAAGCGATAGCACCAGAAGAATTAGCTTGGTTGATTTCTACACTAGCGTTAGCCGGTGTGCTTGTACCAAAACCAATTTTATCTGCTGATCCGTCAATAAAGAAAGCATGTGTTAAAGTATTTGTTTCTGCTCTAAAATCAACAGAGGCACTAGATTCGTTAAATACAAATCCACCCCCATCAAAATCAATACCACCTGTTGCTTTGATACCACCCACAACATGTAATTCTGTAGAAGGAGATGCTGTTTTGATACCAACACGATCATTACCTGCATCTGTAAAGAATAAGTTTGCATCACCATTACCTTCAATACGAAAGTCTAGGTCAGCGCTAGATTCATTGAAAACAAAAGTACCACCATCTAGTGAAGTGTTACCTGATACTGTCAGTGTTCCGTTGGCCTTGATATTTCCTGCATCGTTCAAGACATCAAACATTGTAGAACCATCAGAGTAAAGTATGTGCTTAGATCCTGCTACAAGATTAGTTGCTGTACCACCCGCAGGTTTAAAACCGAGAGTGTGTGTACTCATACTTGTTGCATTATCAACAATGTACCAAGTCTCTACGGCTTCACATTGCATGGTAGTATTACCTGTCAATGTTCCTGTTAATTTTATAATTGCGTTACTTTGTTCGTCTGCGGTAGTGCCGTCTGTAGCTGTTAGTGAATCTGTTGTGCTAGCAAGTGCTATAGACACATAACCTTTAATTGCAGATTCTACTTTTTGTAGATTATTGTTTGTAATATTACCCCAGGTTCCAGAGTTTTCACCTGTGGCTTGTAACTCTAGATTAAGGGAACTTGAATATGATGATGCCATGTTTTACTCCTAATCTGTTGAACCTGGCTCCACATCAATCCAGGTAACTGTTTGTGAATCATCAACTTCATTCCAAATAAAGAAGTTAGGTGTACCCACACTAAAATTAATAATATTTTGAAACGCCTCACCAAAGGCAGTTTCATCGCCTAATCCTACAGTAATTTGTCCTGCTGTAGTAGGACTAATATTAGCACTTGCTGTCACGGTTTCAGTACCTAGTGTAAAGCTTGGTGCTCCTGCAGTAGTAACTGCAAATACAGCAGTACCTATTACAGACTCTAAATCAGTAACACTAGCGCCAAAAGACACTCCACTAATAAAAGGAGATCCTACGTTTTGTACGCCTCCTCCTCTTACAGAGCCTATTGCAAACTCAGATATAGTGCCGTGGCCTAATGACATCTATTAACTCTTATCTGCTATTAACTTATTTTTCCAAGTTGTTTTAACTGCATCAGTCCATACAGCATTTGCTACTGCTTGAACTTTTGAGTTTTCACCTGAAATGTCAGTTACAACCAAATTATCACTAGCATCTAGAGTTCCAGGATATAACACATGTCTGTGCCTGCTTCTACTAATCTCTACGCTATCCTCTTTGATAACAGTATCAGTAGCAACTTGCACGGCTGTATATATTCCTACAACTTCTATTTTTGCTATTTCTGTTTCTTTAGTTATTGCCATTTTTTTTCTCCTTAACTTGCTGCTTCATATGTGACAGTAAATGTACATAATTCATTAGATGATGTTGTGTTCATGGTAGCTGGAAAAAACACTCTACTAGACACTAAATCACAGAATAAAATACCTGAATCATTACCGCCTGCATTACTAGCAAAAGCAAAAGAGCCTGTTCCAATATCTGTTAGAGGTCCTGCAAACGGGAATCCTGCAACTAAAGCACTAGTATCATGAGCGATAGATGTTGCTGCTTTCATGCTTCCTATAGCAACAACCATTCTTCCTGATTTTACATATCTACCAACTGTTGTAACAGTTCCTGATGTGCTAAAATTACTTAAAGTAGGTGTCCAAGTACCAAATTCATAATCATCTAAAATATTAGCCGTACCAGTACCACCAATGGCTAAACCATTAATAATTTGTGTTACGCCAGTTGAAGTAATACCTATTCCGCTACCATTACCTACAACAGAACCTGCACCAATTCTTAATCTATCTGAACTATCTTCTAATCCTATGTAGTAGTCTTGAGCA
>Ga0209535_1001888_pt1 | contig 13915 bp, 18 predicted proteins | sample LinPmetageLP28_FD_184041 | JGI IMG/M metagenome (GOLD analysis project Ga0209535, IMG submission 184041) | Marine viral communities from the Pacific Ocean - LP-28 (SPAdes) (version 2) | ecosystem: Environmental > Aquatic > Marine > Oceanic | place: Pacific Ocean | collected 2009-08-22 | reverse complement strand
TCAGTGTTGTGTTGAGCATTTAATTTTTTAGCCAAGTTCTCTGCGTGTCCTGGGTTGGAGAAGGACACTTTTTTGTATTTTGGTCCAGGATAATTTGCAACCAGACTTGACGATTTCAAGTTGATGGGTTTGCCATCGTAGAACACTGCCCAAATGCCCTCGGCCGCTAGGACCTCGTCCATTTTGAAGGTAGATTTATTGCTGTGTTGTAACAACACTGTGGGTTTTGGTCTGCTCATATTGATCGCTCTTTACATGTATATTTACCAAAAAATTGCTTCGTCGATGTGTGTTGAAAGGTTTTTAGATATTGCCGTTGCAGACTTACGACTTATTTTTATCGCCGTGAATAATAATATGATATCTCGGGACGTTACTATTATTCACAACTGTATGATAATTTACTAAATCTAATTCATAAGCAGTGCCAGGGTTGAAATCTAGGACGCCATGATTCTGAAGATAGAATTTACACTTCTTGGGATTGTTTATTGCCACATTCACAGCACCCAATTTGCTGTGATTTTGATCCTTGTGCAGGTTGATAAAGCTCTTTGGAAGTAGGCACATTACTCTCACACGTTGAAAACTTTTGTAACCCAATGACTTCAACCATTTTACTGTTACTGGCATGTTCTCTAATGCTTCGGGAGTCCAATTGTGCCCTAAAAAATCTGGATAATAGCTGTCCTCTTTAGTTCTTTTATATGACTGTCCGTGTATGCAAAATGCTCTCCAGCCAATACCCGAATCTGATCGATGCATTCGCAAGTATTTTTTAATGAGTTGTATTTCATTGTATACATCCTGCACAGGAACATCGAGTTCAATTTTTTTACAAGCAGGATTGTTTGTGTTAATATTTTGGTAGGCGTTTTGTTGTATAAATGATCTTGTGCTAGGTGACAACAATGTGTAGGCATCTTTTGTGTAGCACTTGGCAAAGTAATACTTAAAATCAAAGATATTTGAAATTAACGCTTTACCTAAATACACATTAGGCAGTTGTGCAATAAGGTTTTCGTTTTTTACTTTCACAGTCTTCTCTGAGTCCCATTTCCAATCTGCATCATATTTGTTTATAAGCATATTAAAATTTGCATTTATTTTTCCAATAAACTCTTTCCTGTTCAAAATTAAATCTTTGTTACTATTTTGCACCTCATCTAGATTAACGTGAAAGTGTCTTATTCTATTTTTCATTATAAAGTTGTACACAAATTCGCCATAATTTTCACCTTTCCAACTTTGTAACAATTCATTTATAAATTGCACTTGGACTTTGCTGATATCAAAAATATTAACATTGCCTTTTTGAAACATCCAATGGATTCCACCACCGGTCATATGCACATCTGTTTTCAACTTTATCATTTCGTTATTGAAAATCCACAGTGTGTTTTCTATCATATTGTAGTAATCATCGAAATTAACATCGTAAGGGACGTTGGCATCATACATTTCAGCATCACTAGGGATATTGAAATCGGTCCATTCTTCAACTATCCTGATATCTTCTCCTGTAGGTGCACCCCATTTATCAAATGCCTTGTCGGCATATATTTTGTGAAACTCAGGTCCGTCTTTTATTACAATCATTATTCGATTCTTACAAATTTAAAGCCTGTTAGATCCTGTTTGTTATCTGTGTGTGCTAACATAGGTGCACTGTGTTCGTGTATTGCTGTGTAATCTTCTATTTGGTATGCTTCGATCCATGCTTTTTTGTACTGGGCAAACCAGTTTGTAAAATCTTCTGTGAACTTACTAGGAGTTCTGTCCTTTAAACTTATAAAGAATTTAGCCCTGAATGTTGTGTGAGGTTTGCATAGCTCGTTAATACGTGTTTGGTTGTCCGGCTCCTTGTCGGTGTAGTAAGCTAATGGCGTTTTTCCTAGCTCTGCCCACGGAAGATATATATTATTTTTTTCAATCTTATCCGCATAGTAGGAATGGCAATTAAATTTTTCGGTTAATGGTCCTTCATAATTCCCCCAGCCAACATCTATTTTCGATACACCTTTTGAGGCATTTTCATTGTAGTGAATGGAATGATGAAACTTATACAATATACTATTGTTTTTAAGCCTCGACAGAACTTCATGCTGATCCTCATAAATTTTATGCAGTTCATTAAATTTGCTTTGATCCAAATGTTTGATATTGATAGGCTCTAAGTTGGCAAACTTACAAAAATCATTGTAAATGCTTTCAATATTAGACAAATCTACTTTCTTTGATTCAATGGGATCGACGTCAACTCTCTTCAGATGTTTAATTTTCTTAATCCATTTTTCGGCGAGTAGTGAATTATGTAGTTCATAATCAAGATCAATCTTTATATTATCTTGATTGCTTAAAATGATTTTAAAATTATTTTTTTTCACTGAAATTGCCACCGTCCATTTCGATGTCAACAGTCTGAGATTCACGGGCAGTCTTAAGTGCTTGTATTATTTCTTCTTGTATAGTGACCATTCTGGTCATGACCTGTGTGAGACTGTCTGCTAATTGATCTGCCTCTTTGGCAGGGATCACAATCTGTCTCTCTCCTTTTTGTCTTAGAGTTCTGATCCTTCCTATGAGGTCTTCTATGGGTCTAGTTTGAATCTTGGAATTGTTTGACTGCGTCATTTAGTACCTGTTGCATTTCTAGTTTAGTTTTGATTGGCCCTTTGTATTCGTACCTCGAAAGGGTAATCATCTTGGGACAGTAAGCCTTACGCCATCCCTTCTCAAAACAGATTATGTAGTAACCTGCACAGAATTGGCTTTTTGATTTTGGAGTTTTTGTATAGACAGGCAATTGTTTCTGCACGTCAAACATTGGATTGTAAGGATGTTGACTACATGGATAGCCATGCACATCAAAATTGTCCGTTTGTATTTCTTCCTCTGGTTTCTGGAACCTTGATTGTTCAAATATGCCAAAGCCAAACTTCGTAAATAGGCTTTCCTGTGTATGGAACACCTGCCTTTTATCTTGTTTGCTAAGGAATATCCATCCATTGTCTGCTTGTTTCTGAAGGGTACCTAACTTCTGGCCGTTCTCCTCCATTATCCAGAACTTGTCCTTGACTAGGGTCTTTGCTCTCACTGTCATGCTTCTAACCTCGCATTAAAAGGCTCAACATAAAGTTGTGCCTGCTCACTAATTCTATTTAAATCGTATTTGCCACAGAACCTCATGAATCTGATTCCAACTTGGTCTATGCTTTTGTTCTCTGCCTTGGACTGTGCAATCGTTTGGTCAAGCTCTTCTATGATCGCTTCTGGTTGTGCGTGTAAATCTACCAATGCTCTATTCCTTTCGTAGTCTTCCATTACCCTGTGTTCGTTCCCATCGTGATCTACCCATTTGCTCAACATCAAATTGTTCCATGTGTATCCTTTTTCATTACGATCAGCAAATGCTTCCTGTAATCCTATCTTGTTCTTTGTGCCTTTGGTTCTAACACCTGGATATGCACTAAAAATATTATCACTAGGGTCACCTCTCATTGCCTTTTCAAATATTATCCAATCTACATCTGGTGCTGGCTTAGGTGCTTTTAATTTTTTATCTATTACAGGCTTACCTTTTGCATCAAACCACCCTTCGTGCGTCATGGTTGTTTCATTGACACCGTTGTACTGTTTGACATTCTCATTGACAAGCTGATTTAGGTCTTTGTCAGTGCTTATTATCACATGCTTTTGTTCCGGATGTTTATCTATCCAACGTGCAATTAAATCATCTGCTTCTGTTCTTGCATTACGCAATACAGTCACGTTGGTTTTTGTTTTAATAAAGTCAACAAAGTCATCGTATACTTCCCAGAACACCTCGTTCTCTTCTTTTTCTTTCTCGGTCATAGCATCCGCCATTTCCTTACGATTCCTTTTGTAGGGTGCATACAAATCTTTCCTGAATGATCTACCTTCTAGACAAAATATAACATGAGAGCCATTGAAGTCCTGCCATGCTTTCTTAATTGAGTTCATCATGATATGGATGGCCATGCCAACTTTCTCACTAGTGTCACCTCTGATCACGTGCCTAGCACGGAAAAATGTATTTGCTGTGTCTACAAGTATGTGTGTCAAATCAACCCCACCAGTTCTGTGTGAACTTGGGTAGTTTCTTTTTTATTGGAGTCCATATGGCCGCCTCGGCTCTGCCTATGAATTTAGGTCTTGGAACCATCCAACCAATTAAAACGCCAAGTAAAAAATATCCCATTACGATACCTCAGTTTTGCCGTCGTCTCTTCTGTTGATCTGCACGTACCCAGATCCGGTGACGTCGATGCCTTGCTCGTTGCCAATAGTCTTGCACAGCGTCTGGAACCATCTGTCCACAATCTCTTCTTCACTCTCACCTTGATACCCAGATTGTTTCAACATATTAACAAATTCGTCATTCCAATCCAGTTCAAAGAAACCGTTTCTTGGATTCTCAGGATTAACATTTAGATTGAGAACTTTCACTATAGGCTCTTCACTCTTCTTCTTGCCTTTTTTGTCTTTAAGATTCTTTTTCTTGATAGTTGTCTTTGTTGTTTTCTTTACCTTCATAATACTATTATACCTTATTTTTACCTTTTAGTCTACTCTTATGTGCCAATTGCATTACCAAACAGATACACATAGGCTCTCGCCGCCACGTTGTATCCTCATTTACAATCCTACTCATTGAATGTAATCTTCCATGGTTCCTTCTCTGTACAAATCCTGTGTGATACAATGAACACCACCATCCCAGAAATATCTGTGCCTGAAGTTGAATATAATTGGTTCCACGTTATGCTTCTTAAAATGATCAAACACTTCCTTGTTGTAGTTGTTACATATTATTGTATTCTGGTCTATGGAAAGCATGTTAACATCGAACACAGTCTCTTCAACGTACCCTACCCAGTCATCCAGCCATGAATTTACAAAGTGTATAAGATCATTGTTGTCTTCCTCATTTTGTATCCACCACCTACCTCCGACTTTTTCTTTAATCTTAAGGAAACCGTCTACCTTCTTCCAGCTCTGATCGGGTAGATATAACACGTCCCAGCCTGGGAATTCTTTTTTATAGTCCTGCACGTCTAATAACGTCACAATACAACCTGGTTTAACCAAACAGAAGGCGCCATCTGAATGATAGCCTCTTTGTGATGTGTGTACTCTGAAGTTCTCTGCCTCTAGTCGACTCTTCATATAATTGATACGTTCAATGCACTGCTGTTCGGTGCCCTTGCCGTCCTGGGTCATTTGTGGCCAGCAGTCATAAAATATATCCTTGCCGCACCTTGCCATGAAAGCAGTGCTAGTTAGACAATGATGGTAGTTCCAATTGTTTAGGTACAGATTCTTCTTGTCGATTTGTTTTAGTATGTTGCCGTAGAAATCGGTTGGGTGTGTTGCGTAAAAAGTTTCGCCAACCACAGCAAAATGATCTCTTGGACACACCGGTGGCCGTCCGTGCCAATCGCTATCAAATTTCGATTCGTCAAACTCGGGCCTGTAGGTCTGCACGCCTGCATCTTTAAGAATTTTCTCTAGTTTTTGATAATCCTCTTCTGTTTCATCAGCAATTCGTCTCAACGGATCAGAGACTTTTGTATTTTTTGTAATTTTTTTAAAGAACTCGCTTGAAAAATTTTTTCCAATCAAACAGTGCTTCAACGGATCAAATGTAGAATATCCTTTTATTGGTATCATTACGTGCCAATCGCATTTCCAAATAGATAAACATGGACTCTGGCCGCAACGTTGTATCCTCTCTTGAAGGCCTCCTCTGCCACTTTACCAGCAGTAGCGGTCTGTTCTTCTTCCCTCGCACCTGTGGGCATGATCCATACTGGCCAGTCTATGCCTGCCTCTCTGAACTTCCTCACAGTGTTTTCCAGTTCTTCCCACTGTCTCCTACTGGCACCTACCACAAACTTTAATTGTCCTCTGTCCGAACACTCTTTGTATTCTGCTACGTTCTCGGGTTTTATTGCTTTCTCTGTCTTTTCACCTGACACGGTGAACAGCTTAGGACTCACACTAAAGAATATTTCTTCTGGTATATCCTTGACCCATTGTTTGAATGGATCTCGCAGTTTCTGTGTTCCGTTCGTTTCAAACGTCATCGAACTTGGCAAGTTGGCCTGTCGTTCTAGTTCTCTGTATATGCCCATACTTGCGGCCTGTCCTGTGATCATCAAAGGTTCACCGCCTGTGAAACACAGGTGCTGGTGCTGTCTAGAATTTGGATGCAGGAACAATCCGTTTTGGTTTGTGTCTGTTTTTATTACGTCCACAATCTTGTTTGCTAGAACTGTGGGTGTTTCATAGCCCATTAACTTCTTGAACTTCTTAGCCCAAGTGTAACTTGAATCACATCCTTTTTCCCACACTGGTAAATCTTCAACTTTTTTCACACTGTCAACGTTAAAGTCTTCAAATGGCAATTCGTATGTGCTTGGATCTGTTGGATCCTTTTGCCCAAATCCACTACACTGTAGATTGCACAGGAAGAATCTAATCCATGCTGTGGGAACGCCTGTGTAATTGCCCTCACCTTGTATGCTGTGGAATATCTCCGAATAGTAATATTTTTTTTCTTCTACCATTTATATATTATATTGCACCTATTTAGATTTGTCAATTCTCCCGGTCAGGTAGAAAGGATTTTTATGGTTCTTGTGCCATGGTAATCTTGGATTCATGTGTCTTATATATTTAGGATATGTGTCTAAAAACTCATTGATTTGATCTGTGTCCTTAAACCAATTTGTTCCATATGGAAAAATTAAAGAATGAGGTTGAATTTTCTCCAATTCGGCTTCAATGTATGCCTGTTCTAATATGTCAAGCTGGTTGCAATCAATGTTTTTTTTACAGTCTATGGCATCCAGGACTTGGTGTGCCCTGTCTTTGGTTATTACCGGGTATGACTTTTTAATTTTTTCAACAACGTTGTGTATAACCTTTTCTTCTATATCAAAATTCAACTTATATCTTTCAGAAACTTTTTGTAATTGGTTTACCAATTTATCATGATTCCACAGTGAATACATGTCGAACTGGTGATGATCTTGGTTTGTTAAGTAATTGTCCATAGCATTCCACCAAACGTTTGTGCTTATGTCATGGAACTTTATCTTCCACAGTTCTTTGGCCACACTTTTGCTTGATAAGGCACTGCCAAATGCTTCCTTCACAAAATTATTATCAGCCAGAGCTATAATATTCTTATATCTATCTTTTTCGTTTTCCCATCCTGGGATTCTGTAAAACCCACAACGTTCTATGAAAAGTATATCCTTAGGGTCAAAGCTGAGCACCACCTTGTCAGCTTCGGGGTCGGGAGAGACTTTCGCGATACTCAATTGATGACCTTTTGTAAATTTCTTATTATAATCTATCTCACGAAACCCATGTGCTCTGCTGTCATCGTCCCATGGGGAATCTGCGTTTTTGAAGTTTGAATCTTTTGAGAACCTATCAAACATCCAACGCACACAGTTACCAAACGTGCCTGATGCGTATATTATTTGTATAGGCTTTTCTATTTCCATATGTCAGGCCCTATACTTTTTGTTGCTTTCACTAATTCTTCTGTGGTGTATTTTTTTTCATCAATTTTTGTATTTTTTTGAGGTATAACATCTGGGAAATCTCTGTATAGAAAGTGTTGTATTGTGTTCACGTCCACGTATTGGTTAAATCCCACGTGTACTTTGTCTACGTCCTTGTCGGCTATTGTGATTGTCATGGCATCGTCTAGTTTCTGCATGTTGTCAAACTCCATGTCTATCCTAAACTCCGGAAGATCCATTGATCTAAAGCCCAGTTTCATCCTCGTTATTCTATAGCAGGACATTTTCTTGTGTTCTACTAGTTTGTCTAGGAACAAACTCATCTTTGCTACGAAATCATGAGCTGTGATGTTGTCTTTGTGATCTGCGTATATTGTGTATATGTTAGCCAAAATAATCCTCCTGTGTGCCTTCTCTATATAGATCCTGTGTGATGCAGTGTATTCCGCCATCCCAGAAGTACCTGTGTCGGAAGTTGAATATGATAGGTTCAACTTTGTGCTTCTTAAAATGATCAAAAACATCCTTGTTATAGTTGTTGCATATGATGTGGTTTTGATCAAGACTAAGCATGTTAACATCGAACACCGTCTCTTCAACATAGCCAACCCAGTCTTTCAGCCAAGTGTTAACAAATTTAATCAGTTGGTCATTGTATTCCTCACCTTTAAGCCACCATTGTCCACCGACTTTATTTTTCATTTGTGTGAACGGATTCATTTTGCTCCAACTTTGGTCGGGTAGGTATAACACGTCCCACCCGGGAAACTCTATTTCATAATCTTTAATGTCGTACAATGACACAATACAACCGGGCTTGACCACACAAAATTCTCCATCCTGATGATATCCCCTATGTGATATGTGTACTCTGAAGCCGTCATCTTCAAATATTTTCTTGTATTTGTCTATACTTTCTTGTGTTAGGAATTTATCTAAGTCCCACCATAGATCTTTGCCCACTCTACAAATGTCTGCCGTGGACAGGCTTCCAGCACATTGTTCTATTTTTAAATTTTTATTTTTTATTTGCTTCAACACGTTAGCATATCCTACTGCTGGTTCTCCAACGGCGTACAGTGTTTCTCCTATCACAGCAAAATAGTCACGTGGTACAGTTGGTGGCTTATTGATGTGCTTCAAAGAATTTACTTTATCTATGTCTAAGAAACTCCTGTAGGTGTGTACCCCTGCGTCTTTGAGTATAGTTTCTAGACTTTGGTAGTCCTCTTCAGTTTCTTCTGCTATACGCTTCAAAGGATCCATTACCCTATTGTCGTTGTAAATCGGTAAGTCTCGGAACCATTCGGTCTGGAATCCTGAGCCTAGCCAACAGTGTTTTAGAGGATCAAATGTAGCATATCCTTTGATTGGGATCATGTTACTTCTTCTTGTTTTTGTCCAGTCTTACTACCTTGCCGTCGATGTCCTTAAGATGTCCTACGGATTCTCTCTTGATGTCATTGTGTGAGAAGTTAGCCCAGTACAGTTCAAATGCCACACCTTCTTCCATGCCTTCGAAAGAGTGATAAAGTCCAGGTTTAACTGCTGTGAAGTCTCCCGGATTAAGTATAGTTTCGTCAATAAGGTCGTAATCTTTTTGCCACACCTTAATTTTAAGTTGTCCACTCATGCAGTAGAAGCCGTTCCATTTCCATTCGTGCAGGTGTTTTGAACACACTCCGCCCTTCTTGTAGTCTATCCTATGAAACTCCAGTGCGTTGTTTGCCAAGATAAGTTCCGTTTCTCCCCAGATTTTTCCTGCTTTGAACATAAATTTTGTACCTTCCTGTTATGCTATTTTATATGATATTTAGACAAGTTGTCAATCACAAAAATTATTCATTGATCTCCCCTAGTATCCAATCTACAATTTTTGCACTTGTTTGAATATCAAAATGATGATGGTCCCTTGCCCAGTCTATCTGCTCCACGATTTTTAATTTGCTTTCTACCTTTTGCATAAAATATGGTAATTGTCTGTTGCCGTCGATGGAATTAGGGATAATTGTATGAATGATATTGGTCGGCAACTGGTCAACGGTTTTCAAATTTTTAGAAAAATTTTCTAAATCCTCTATGTCCCCAAAACTGTTTGGATCGTGATGAACATCTCCCGTGTGGCCGTTTCGTCTGTGTAGGTAACTCCACATGATCACGATGTCCTTTGGATTGAACGCTTCAGATATATCTTGCACCCTCATACGGATAGTGTCGTTACTCGCACCGTTTTGACCTATGTTAATACATCGCCTACCAGTTTTTTCCTGCAACAAACATGGCCATGTTTCATCAAACGGTTGACCCAATCCTTCTGTAAAACTGTCTCCGACACACCATATCACGTTTGATAGGTCTTCGGGCCATTCATGATCCCTAAATCCTCTAGAGTTGTATTGGTACTCTACTTTTTTTTTGTAATTGAAGTAATGCTCTTTATCCAAACAAAGTTCCGGAGAATCCATGCCTGTTGTATTACTGTACAAACCTATACGAGGTACAATTTTCAACATATGTGTTTACCGTTCCAGAAATCGTAGGTAGCGTTAGATTGATCTATCCAGTTATGATTTTTAGCAAAGCCATAAAATTTATCCAGACAAGCATCAAAATTTTTAATCTGCTTTTTTTTGTCTATCAGTGTGGTATTTTTTAATGGCACTCCTAGCAAAATTCCATGAAATACTTCCTTACACAATAGTCTATATCTTATCAGGCTTTTGGTTTCTGTCGAGACAGATAAATTTTCAAAATTATCTTTTAAGAAATCGTATTCTTTTTCTATTATTGAACTTAAAGTCATTCCAGTTTTATTTTTAAAAGTATTCTTGTGTCCTGTAAGTCTTTCCATCACTGCATCGCAGTCTTTAAGGATACTTTCATAGGATACTTTTTCTAATCCGGGAAAATTTTTCTCTATCCATGTGTGATAGTTAACATATTCTTGGCATTTCTGTAGGAAATAAATTTCGTCCACTTCTGTGACCTTTGAGACCTTAGCTCTGTCTTCCCTAGAGTATACATTTAGCACCCCTGACCGATCACGTATGCTCCAACTCATAGCGTATTCAAATATGTTTTCCCTTACACACATTATTTTCTTTTCAAAAAAATTATTTAAGAATTGGTAAAAGTCTTGGCAATCTCCAATAGGATCATTCCTATAGTCAAGATGATACTTGGCTACACGGCTGACTAATGCTGTTTGTTTATGTGAGTGTTGCAATATTTCTGTAATTTGTTTAAGGCTTTGCGTATATGCTAAATCAAAATTCTTTCCGGCGACCCCATTCTGCATTTCTATGCCGTTTGTGAGTTCGTGGGTGTTCATGACATTGTGTTTTTCTATATACAAAGTCATAGTGATCAGTCTCTGTAGTATTGTGGAACCCACACCATCTGGCGTCAGTATAAGATAGTTCATGTGAGTATTTAGGTAGATTTAATTGGGGGAGCAAAAAACTCCCCCAATGACTTTATATTAGTGTGAATACTAACACGGCCGTCACGGCAAGTATTACTGCCACTATGCCTGCGCCTGTGTAGACTCTGTTCATCATACTATTTGAGTTTGTAAGTTTTTTGCAGTCTGTTCAGCAATAATCCGTATGCTGGTAAGAATACAACTAGTCCTACTATTATTTTCAACACTACTTGCGATCCTGCAATTTCCATCCAGTTAGCCGCCATGTATTCGTCGGCGCTGTTGTTGAATGCAACTGCGAAGAATGTATAAGTGTCAATGATGTTTGCCGCAACGGTTGATACCGCCGGTGCTAACCACCAGTTCTTGCCATATGTCTTTGATTCCCTAATGTATTGGAATACGTACACGTCAAGTAAAGTACCGATAGCATAAGCAGTGGCACTTGCGAAACCAATTCTCATGGCAACCGATTGTGGTGCCCCTTCTGCCAATACAACTGCGATTGATCCAATGATTGCCAATGGATAGGCCGCCGCTATTGTGGCTCTTGCTATTTGTTTACCCAACAGTCTAACAGTCAAGTCAGTTGCTATAACGACTAATGGGAAAGTGAATGCCGCCCACGTTAATTTCACTCCTAGTATCTCTACTGGGATTGCCACTAACGCATTTGAAACTATAATCACCACAACGTGTAGTAACACTAATTTCATCAGCATTGATTTATCTACGTTTTTAAACATTTAATCTCCTATAGGTTAATTTAAATGTCCGTAATTTTAACAACAATGTGGAGAAAGGTCAATACAACCTTTAGTTTATTTTAACATTTCAGCGAATGTTTGAGCTAGATCGGAGTTTTGCTTGGGAGTCATGTGATTGCACAGTTCGGAATCAGCTATACCATTGTCAATGTTTTCCCTATACAATGGCATCAAAGGGTAGTCTAATATTTTTCCACTGGTTAATGAGAAGTTTGGAATTTCAAAACTGAAGGCCTGCGTAATCTTGTGTGCTGATAGTTTTGCAAGAGTATTTTGATCAAACCATTGGATAGATGTTTGATATTGGAAAGCATTTTTTTCTGTAAAATTTAGATGCTTCAGATATGAGTCGGTTGCTACTTCGAGGTCTGTCTGTGATTCCTCATGTGCTTTTCCAATTGGTAAAAGCAGGTCAGGATGGTATATCCTATCTTGCTCTGTGTAAAAAATTACAATGTGTTCTGGTAATTTTTCTTGTTCGGCTAACCTATGAAAGTCTAAAAGCATATGCCAAACACTACTTCCACCAACGCCCCAGTGTGTAATGGTGCCACAATTAAGTTTGTCTGCCAGTATGTTGCACCAACTGGATTGGCTGGTGCTGTTTGAACAAAAACTGTCTCCGAAAAACCCTATGCTTCGGTGCGAATTTTGTTGGTTAACGACAACTGGTTGCTGTGGGTATATTTTTAACTGCCTCATAAACTTATATTCTCTGCCGGGATGATGTCTTTATGACTATTTTTTCTGACCTTGTCTAATCTAGATAAGTGTTGCACACACATTTTTGTTAAAGAAGTGTCTTGAGCAATGTGTTCTTGTGATGCCACTCTAACAAAATCTATGAATTTCTTGTTGAACCCTGCGTAACTGGCAGTGCTATTCAGGAACTGTTGTTTGGCTGTTTCGGTTAGGGCCGATAGATGGAAATGGCTTGGACGCGATAAAAGTATAGGATATATCATTAATTTCTTTTCATCGAAGAATTTTGTCATTGGTATGATTGAATGATAACTCGGAGACTGTACAACATGGTTTATTTTCAGTATAAGGTTGTCTATTGCCATATTTTCAATGCGTGACATATGCTCTGCTATTAGACTCCACGAATGTCCGTACCTAAGATATTCATGTGTTGCTTCAACGCCTTCTACAGACACACTGATCCATACCTCTTTGAATTTTCTAAAACATTCAAACATTTTATCATTCAATACAGTAAGGTTTGTTGTGAAATGTAGTATGCATTTCTTTTTCTGTTCATCCGGAATACGTTCTACGACATCGTGTATCCATGGCACAATGAAAGGTTCTCCGCCGGCGAACTTGATATGTATGGCTTGTGGAAGGTATTTGTTACACCATTCTACAAAATCGTCATTTTTAGGCCAATCAAAATCTTTTTGATGATATTCTTTGTCATAGATAGATTTCAAGTCTGGATTCAACACTGCTTCGGCCAACAGTTGACTGCTGTAGTTTGGCTTACACATGACGCATTTCAAATTACACAAGTTTCCTAGTGTGAGATCAAAGCTCTTTATATTTGATAATTTCGGATTTTTAATTTGGTCAAAAAGTCGTGCTCCGGTCTCGCCTGCTATGGTCCTGTTTGAAATAAGGCGTTGTGAATCTCCTCCTTTTTCCTCGTCCTTCCAACACACACTACAATTTGGATTTTTTACTCCATTCATGAGATCCTGTCTAAGATTGTTAAGTGGATCGGAATGGAAATATTCTTCCATACGGGTGTATTCATATTCACTTTGCTTGTATTTGCAACAAGGTGAAAGTTTTTTATCCGAACCGAGGTGTACACCATACCATGGCGCCACGCAGAATGTTTTTTTGTTTATAGGCATAAGACAAACGTCTTGGTATTTATTTGTCCCAATCCTCCCATGGAAAAACTATCCATGCAGGCACTTCATCCTTGTTTATCTCGTATCCGTGGTAATCTACTTTAACCTTACTAGGTTTGTTGTTGATCAGTGCGGCGAACCTTATCCTGTCCTCACGTTTTCCAAAATTGTCTAGTATGTATTGGAATGTGGCACCAGAATCATTTATGTCGTCTATGATCAATATTTTCTTTTGAAATGCGAATGCTTTTTCTAACACACGTAGGTCAGGCTTGGCAGTGTGATCTCTCAACCTAATGT
>Ga0209535_1001887_pt1 | contig 13918 bp, 27 predicted proteins | sample LinPmetageLP28_FD_184041 | JGI IMG/M metagenome (GOLD analysis project Ga0209535, IMG submission 184041) | Marine viral communities from the Pacific Ocean - LP-28 (SPAdes) (version 2) | ecosystem: Environmental > Aquatic > Marine > Oceanic | place: Pacific Ocean | collected 2009-08-22 | reverse complement strand
AAGAATTAGTGGGCGAAGCTTTAAGTCAAGGCTTAACAACTAAGGACGAAATTGTAGCATATCTAATAGGAAGGTTAACCTATGTAGATCAAAATTATGTAGCAGAATTATTAGCAACATTAGATAAAGGAGAAATCGTATGAACGGCAGACAAATAAAAAAGTTAAAAGTAGAATTAAATAACTATAAAACTATGAGTGAAAAAAGAGCCTTTATAGATGGGTATTTAGCTAGTTTACAACATGAATTAGAACAACAATTAAAAGAAGGAGAGAAAGCATGAAGAAAATAAGTAAAGAAACATTAACATTAGTCAATAAAGTAGAGAATATAAATCAAACCCTTACCGATGGAGGAGTAGCATGTTTGCGGTATTCGGAAGTGGAAGAGATGATGGAAGCATTGCAGGAAGTTGTTGCATTGTTTGATCTAAAAAGACAAGGCGGTGCTTGTGACTATGGCGATGACAAAGGTAAGTACCAGTATAGACCGTGGTCAGATTACGTCGCACCAACAGATCCTAAGGCCTTTGATCCAAGTAAAGTTGAGGAGGACGATGATGCTACTTAATGATTACGTATTAGTAAATAATAATAATGAACCAATAGATTTTTTTGAACATCCTTGGCTAGTTTATGCAGATTTAGAAGAGGCTAAAGAAGATGCGAAGGGGTGGTGTAATGTTATTTCTATGAATAAGCTTAGTAAACATTGGCAAGATAAATATATAAAATATTTTAAGGAGAATAATAATGTCTAGAGATATAAACACAATACCAACCACAGATAGGCACATAGTAAGTTACAAGATCCAAGTAGAGTGGTCAGACAATCCTAAACCCGTAATACTTAATCATGACATGCCTAAGTATGTAGCCAATGCCATTGATGAATGGTTTGGAGAAATAGAACATGAAGAGAATAACGATGGGGAGGTTTAGAAAAATGGCATGGTCTAAATCTATAGAACAACAGTCGCCAGATCTATGTAAGGAGTGTGGGGAGGACACGAGTTTCGGATCTGGCAAATTTGTCAACCGCATTTCTGCAGATGATCAATACTTATGCGAGGAATGTTTAATAGAAATAGAGCAAGAATTCGAAGTCGAAAGAGATAAAGAAATGGCACAATTTAAATTAGAAAGGGAGAATGCCGATGACCAATAAACACTTAAAGAAATATCAAGAGTCCAAACCGTATATAATAAGGGAGGGCAAACCAAGTACCGTGTGCAAAAGTCAGAAGAGAGCGGACGAATTGTTTCTTGAACTAGGCAATCGTTTAGCTAGTGAGATTTTGTGGGAGGATGGAGAATGCTCCGCAACCAGAGTACGACAAAAAGAAAAAATGTATAACAATGTCATTAAAGAACTTTTACAGAACGGATGGTCTATAAGAGGGGAAGCCCTTAACACGGATGCTTTTTATCATTTAAAGGAGAATGCAGATGATGTATGAGTCGCAAACCAGAGTATTAATCATTTGTGAGGAAAGCATTGGCGATCATTTTTGGTACACTTATTCATGGATGATATACAAGCAAAAGAATGGATGGATGACAAGTGATGAAGGCCGTGAGGAGATGCTTAGAGAAATCTATGCTGAGGATCATGACATCGAGTACGAGGAGAATGGCAGACCTATTTCCGTAGACGGGGAATGGAAAGCTAAGATCCATCATGTTAAAATAATTAATCCGATAAACTTCGGAGCATTAATTGAGGAAGGAATATTAAACCAATGAACAGTAAAGACATAAAAGAATTAAGAAAAACATATTTTAGTAACCAACAAAAGTTTGCTGACGTCTGCGGATTTGGACAAGCCAGTGTCCAACGGTGGGAAGCAGGGACAAAAAAACCTTTAAAGAGTCACGTCGTATTAATGGAACTCTATAGAGATATACCTGCAGTCAGAGAGTATTTAACTAAGGAGAGGGAGAATAAAGATGTCTAAAACAATAAAATATGAAAGTTTTGACGGATTTGACGGAGAAGTAATGCAAGAACATTTTCATAAATTTATCTATGAGTTATCGTGCAGACTCGCAGATGACCCAGATTATGAAGAACTGTATCCTAAACTGCAAGAGTTACAGAACATGGTCGGATGGGTAGTACCAGAGGCATGGGAGTCTAGGTTAGGTGAAGCATTTATGGAGGATGTAAAATGATTAGTGAAGCAGAAGAATTAGTAAAGTCTGGATTAAGACATGGATGGAGGTTTGAATTATTGTGTGAGGGCGAACACTTATGTAAAGATAATACAGACTTTAAAGATATTATGGAACACATTAGAAGTGTTGATGCCGTAGTAGAATTGCACATGCAGAAAGAAGGCGAGAAAGACGATTGGGCAAACCTTGTGATGTTTAATGAAGCGGATGAGGAGATTGTCGATTGTTATGTTGGCGGATTTATTGACGATTTTATTAATAGGGAGGTGGAGTAATGCCAGATGAATATGAAAGACTTATCGACAATACGATTGCCTGCTTAAAAAGATCTGAGTCCGAGTGGGCTAGGAATTATTGGGCAACTAACCTAGCTGTATTGATGCGTAAACTTAGAGAAAAAACATATACAAAAAGATGAGCAAGGTAACAAAACATACGAAAGTAAGATCCTATGACGGTGTAGAGGGCAAAAGAAGACAAGTGTGGTGTCCCAATTGCCACGCACCGTCCGTAGTGTACAATTTTACATGGCAAGAACGGGAGTGTCCAGAATGCCATGTAATAACACCTAAAACCGATTGGGAAGTTTTAGGCTAACCAGAAGGAGAGAAAGTAATGATGAAAGTTTGTTGGACAATATTAGGAGTATCATGGTCATTGCACATTTTAATCTTTATCTACATACTAATGTGTGCAAGTATATAGTTATGAAGTATTTTAAAAAGCACAAAAAAAAGAAAGCGAGAAAGAAAATGGGATTAGAATTTTATATCTGTATAGCGCTAGGTAGTTTCCTAGTAGGCTTACTCTCTTAATATGTTGCGGGCTGACGGCTTCGATGAAGCCATTATTGGTATTGGCAATCGGTGCGGTCAGCTAGACATTCTTGCCTATGACGTAAATAAATGTATTAAGATCTTAATGGCTCAAGGGATGACGGAAGAAGAAGCTATCGATTATTTTGAGTTCAATGTTGTGGGCGCTTGGATGGGCGAAGAAACACCGATTTTTATAAGGGAAATTTATGATGACGAAAGATGAATTATTGTTTGAGTGTATGGAGCAAGCAATAAGAGAAGCCCGATCTTTTGCTAAACGCGGAGCAAAACCCGAAGACATAGCAAAAGATTTATACCCCGACAAAACGTCAAAAAGTTGGTTGATAACGGTCGCATTAATGAGTTCATGGTGGTTTAAGCTGAGGTCGGCGGATATCACAAACAACCCTCCCGAAAAAAGTATATACTTTTCTAATGTATGAATATAATTGCACATTACGGCGCGTAGTGGACGGCGACACAATTGATGTGGACGTAGATCTGGGTTTCAAGGTTACGTTAGCTAATGAAAGAATTCGTCTGCAGGGAATAAACACCCCAGAGTCACGCACCCGTAATTTAGAAGAGAAAGCTTTAGGATTACAAGCAAAAGCCCGACTTAAAGAGTTATTACCAAAAAAGTTTACTATACAAACGGTAAAGCAAAAAAAAGGCAAATTTGGGAGGATATTAGCAATCCCGATAGTAGAAGGGCAAGACATTTGTGCCACATTAATAAGTGAGGGTCATGCCCGAGAATATCATGGAGGAAAAAAAGAAGTTTGGACTCCTTGGACTGTTACTACCGCTAGAAATATTTAATGATCAATAAAAATAGCATCTAACTCATACCCCATTGCCTGGAGCAAAGATTCAATTTTATAAATAGAAGGTTCCGAAATCTTTTTTCGTTCGTAGTTTTCTATTGTGGATACCCCGACTCCCGACTCTTCCGCTAATTGCACCCGAGACATTCCCGATTTGTTGCGCAATTCTAAAAGTATGTGCGCCCAATGTTCTTGTTTTTTGCGGGAGGGATCGCCCATAAAAGACTCTTCCCCCCATCCTTGTTTTTTGTTTACCGTTGTCAAAGTTAATTAGGATTAGTACGACTCACATCGAACTCTTCCAGTATACCATTAAAGGTTTCTTCTTTACCTAATATAATACCTAACGTAGTATATTGTAGCTTAGACATGAGGTAACACATTTCCTGTAAGCCCATCTCATCATCTGCTCCGCCTAGCTCTAAGGCCAAACGAAATAATAACACGACTTTATTACTATTATTAAATTTCTTTTCGCCGTTTACAAAGTCTGTAAGCTTTTCATAAAACTCATTAACTCCTTCATAAGGATTACTTTCCATATTATTTCCCCAATTTTTTTCTTAATTGTTTTACTAAAGTCGCTTTTTTTAATCGTCGGTCTAATTCTATTCCTACTTCTCTTCCTTTAAGCTCTAATTCAATTTTATTCATTTGCTCCAAATCTTTTTGTGGCTCTCCTACAAAAATTCGATTCAACCATTTTATAAAACTTTCTGACATTTCTTTCTCCTTAGTTAATTAAGCCATTCTTTTAAATCTTCGCCCATTACTCGGCTGGCTATATCCATCTTATTACGTAAAGACTTAACAATTTTTTCATCAATTGTTTTTTCCGCAATAAGATCTATGTAAGTAACGTGCTGGGTTTGGCCGATGCGGTGGCACCGGTCTTCTGACTGCATACGTACTGCTAAGTCAAAACTGTTTGCAAAATACACCACCGTGTTTGCTTCGGTAAGAGTAATACCATACCCTCCTGTTTGCGGGTTCCCTATAAAAAACCGCGCGTCTCCTTTTTGAAATTGTTCGATAGCTTTAGTGCGATCCTCATCTGTCGTATCACCAAAGTAAGTTACCGTGGACAAGGGCCCGTATACCTTAGTCAGTTCAGCATGAATTCTTTTTATGTCATAACGGAAACGAGACCAGATAATAACTTTACCTGATACATCCTCCAGGCATTGCATTAACTCAGGCAAACGGTTGTCTTTTATTTCTACTATATCGCCTTCATCGGTTTTAGAATGTCCGGACAAAACCTGCTGCAGACGTAAAAGTTGCGTCATAACATTAGGTGCTGTCATAAACTCGGTGTCGCTCAGATAAGACAAGGCGTATTCTTTTATCTCCATGTATATACGAGATTGATCGGGAGTCAGTTGAATATGCCGTTGGGTGTAAATCTTAGAAGGCAAATCCAAACATTCGGATTTCATGATGCGTGAAGAAAATGTTTTTAACAGTTCGGCTAAAGCTTCAAGGTTTCTATACCCTACTATTAAATTAAAAGAATGTGCACCCATCGTACGTTTTTTCATAATAGCGTAACGGTATTGGTACTGATAATAATTGTCGCCAACATCTCCTAACAAAGTAGGATCTAAAAAATTACATTGCGCCCAAAGATCCATAGGCGATTGTGTGACGGGAGAACCCGTAAGAATTCTTTTATACTTAGCGTGTCGTCCTATTTTTATAATAGCTTTAGTACGTCTAGCCTTTGGACTTTTAATAGTGGTCGATTCGTCTACGGCAAACATAGCTTTTGATTTTTTTAATACCATTTCAAGGTACCGTGTACCTTTGACAGTAGACAGCGCTTCAACATTCATTACCAATATGCGCAAGGTTTCTGATACGTTAGGCGCTAAAAAAGATTCCAATTGTTTTTTCTGTTCACGTTTAGGAGTTGATGACCACATAGCGGTGTCACGTTCAATACGATCTGGTAGATGCACAGGAATTTCTATCTGAGCCCAATTACGGTAAACGCCTTTAGGCGCAACAACTATAAACGTATCAATGTGACCTAATTCAAAAAGTATGCCGGCATTATCTATGCAGACTTTGGATTTTCCTGTACCCATTTCCATGAAGTAAGCCCAGTTCAAAGCTTTCCATGACAGCTTTAAAACATCGGCTTGATGATCAAAGGGTTTCGTCTTAAACGTATAAGACATATTTCTCACTTTCTATTAACAATTCTTATATATAAACAGAATAATTATAATAAGTCAAAAAAAATAGTTTACAATTATATTTAATTAGATTAACGTGATTAAACGTAAACAAGAAAGAGAGAACTCAATGGCAAACAAAGTATTTGTAGCACAAGAAAACCCCCGCGTAGATATAATATCTGCAACCAAATGGGGCGAATTGATTCCTTTAGCAAATTTTAATGATCAGCTTCACCTTAACACAGGGCGATTAGTTGCGCAGATTAAGCGTAAACTAAAAGGGTTTGATGATGACGATTGGTTATTGGCTATCGGGGACCCCGCTATAATAGGCGTTGCATTTGCCATTGCTAGTGATTTTAACTCTGGTAGAGTTAATATTCTAAAATGGGATAAAATAGAACGTATATATTATCCGGTAAGAATATCTATTCGAGGAGGAATCGAAGACCTTAACCTTTAACCTGAAGAGGATGTACTATAATGAGTGAAAAAAAGATCGATGTTTGGAGTGAGATTACAGCAGATGCAAATGCATTTAAGAATGTAACAACGGACGGAGGACAAGAACTAAGTCAATTAGTGAAATCAGCTTCCGATTTAATAAAAGACATCAAAGATAAAGAAGATGACCTCAAGCTTTTAAAGTCAAAAAAGCAAAGGTACGAGTATGAGTTAATTCCTGCAAAAATGGCTGAGATGGGCATAGATAAGTTAACGGTAGACGGTAACACGGTATCTTTAACTACCTTTGTTCAAGCAACCATGCCTAAAGATCCTATGGACAAAGAACGTGCCATAGGACATTTACGCGACATTGGCGCAGAAGACTTTATTAAAAACCAAGTACAGATTTCATTTGGTATTAATGAAGATAATTCCGCTCGTTCTTTGCAATCTGAGCTTGAAGACAAAGGACACGACACAACAGCGCGGACATGGGTAGAACCATCAACTTTAAAAAAGTTGGTGCGTGAACGTGTGGAAGCTAATCAACCGATTGATCTAGAATTGTTTAAAGCATATGTAGGTCAAACAGCTAAAATAAAAGGGGAAAAATAACATGGCTGATAATTTACCAGATCTAACAACAGCATTTGAGTCCGACATAGGAAGTGGTTTTGAAGAAGTAACATCTTCTGATATTCAAATTCCGTTTTTAAGAATAATCCAGGCGTTAAGTCCGCAACTAAAAAAGTCTGATGCGGGTTTTATACAAGGCGCATCATCTGGTGATATTTTTAACACTGTTACAAAAAAGACTTGGGCAGGAGAAAAGGGTGTAGTAGTTATACCTGTTTACTTCCAACTAAAACTTTTAGAATTTATTCCGCGTTCTCAGGGTGGAGGGTTTGTGTCAGAACTTTCTCCTAACTCTGACGATGTACGTAAAGCCGTACGGGACACAGAATCAGGTCTAGAACTTTTAGAAAGTGGTAACGAATTAGTTCGTACAGCACAACATTATGTAAAGATAGTGCACTCAGATGGAAATCTAGAGAATGCTATTATTGACATGAAAAAGACACAATTAAAAAAGTCACGTCAATGGTTAAGTATAATGATGATGCAAAAGCATAACGGTAAAACTTTACCATCGTTTGCTAATATGTATAAGTTAACATCTGTTGAGGATGGTAACGATAAAGGTTCTTGGAATTCATGGTCAATAAAACATGAAGGTCAGGTTTCTACAATGGAAGCTTATCAAGATGCAAAAGCTTTGCATTCAAGCGTTAGTAGCGGAGAACTAAAGCCCGCTCTACCTACTGATACAGACGAAATTCCATTTTAGAGAGATTGCCCCCATTGTCCCATGGGGGCATCTTTATGTATTATGCAAGAAAAAGCACAAAAATTTATAGAATTGTTTGCAGGGTTTAGTAGAGCACATGGACAAACAGAAGTCATGGACTCTCAAAAAAATGGTAAACAACAAGCAAAAAGCTTTATTGTTCGGGAACCGTTAACCGTAGAGCTTGTCCAAATGCACCTAGAAGGAAAGAAAGGTGTAGGCAGTATACCCATTGATGAAAACAACCAATGTTTGTTTGGAGCATTAGACATTGACGAATATGATCTAGACTTAGTAAAATTATTTAAGAAAATCAAACAGTTAAAGCTTCCGTTGACCGTGTGCCGGTCTAAGTCAGGCGGGGCTCATTTATATATATTTTTAAAAGAAAAAGTTTCAGCGACAGAACTTAGGGATAGGTTGTCAGAGTTTGCTTCTGCCCTAGGTTATGGCCAATGTGAGATCTTTCCTAAGCAAGAAGAAGTAATAGTAGAACGTGGAGATGTGGGAAATTTTATAAACCTTCCATACTTTAATGCAAAGTATACTACACGTTACGCTTTAAATGTAGAGGGCGATGACATAGGGTTCGATGAGTTTTTATTTAAAGCAAACAAAAACAAAATTACATTAGAGAAATTAAGAGATTTACAAGTAGGAGTAAGTGAAAAACTTCTTCCACAAGGGCCACCGTGCTTACAACAATTGACAGAGTATGGTGTTCCTGAAGGCGGACGTAATATGGTAATGCTTAACGTAGGACTATTTTATAAAATGTCTAGCCCAGAAGCATGGAAAGATTTGTTAGAGAAACATAATCAAGAGTATTGCAATCCTCCGCTACCGGCTAAAGAAATGGTAACCATACAAAACCAATTAGAAAAGAAAGAATACTTTTATACATGCAAGCAAGAACCTTTACGGTCACATTGCAATAAGTCTATGTGCCGGTCTAGAAAATTTGGTATAGGAAGTGGTCAATCGTTTCCCACCATTGGAGGATTGAGCGTTGTAGAATCGGAACCACCTGTTTGGTTTATTGATGTAGATGGCGCACGATTAGAACTAAGCACTCGGCAACTGCAGATGCAAGTAGACTTTCAAAGGGCCTGCATGGAACAAATGTATAAAATGCCTGCACGGATGAAAGACAATGAATGGAGAGAAATGATCGATGTGTTATTGGAGACAGCGACACGGATAGCTGTTCCAGAAGAGCTAACACAAAAAGGACAGTTCCAAGAACTTCTTGAAATGTTTTGCACCGCACGTTTGCAGGCTAGAAGCCCAGAAGAAATTATTACCGGGAAGCCGTGGTCCGAGGAAGACTATACGTATTTCAAGCTTAGTGCTCTCCAAGAGTTTTTAAAGAGACATAATTTTACGATCTATACCCGTGGTCAGATCACAGAAAGATTAAAAGAAATGAATAATGGCGGAACAGCCGACAAGCAGTTTCGTTTTAAAGATAATAAAGATAAGTGGCAAAGTGTCCGGTGTTGGTTTATTCCTGAGATTAAAAAAGGAGATGTGGATCTTCCTGCAGTTACTTTTAAACCGGATGAGGAAACACCCTTTTGAAAATAGAGAAAACAATACTAGGCCCTCCCGGTTGTGGAAAAACCCAAACAAATTCTAATCTTATTCAAGACTATATACAAAGTGGTATAGAACCTCAGCGTATTGCTTGTGTGTCTTTTAGTAAGAAGGCGGCTAGAGAAAGTAAAGAACGTGTGTGCAAAGATTGGAATATTTCAGAAGAAGACTTACCATACTTTCGTACACTACACTCTATGGCTTTTGGGTCATTGGGTTATAAAACTACGGACGTATTACGCGGTAAAGATATGCGGGAAATAGGTCATAAGGTTGGTTTAGATTTTGCAAGCAAGTCTACGGGTAAAGATACAGAAAGTGATTTTGAATGGATAGGCAATCAAAAAGGCGACGAATATTTAAAGATCTATCAGTTGTCCAGGAGCCGTTTAAAATCGTTAGAAGAAGTTTTTCAGGAAGAAGGCAACTACAATTTAATTTATTCTGAGTTAACGCGGTTGGTAGAAGCTTATGAGAATTATAAAAAAGTTAAAGGAAAAGTAGACTTTACGGATATGATAGAAGAGTTTATAGCGCAAGACCAATGTCCAGACCTAGAAGCTTTAATAGTAGATGAAGCGCAAGACTTATCAACATTGCAATGGAAAATGATTGATACCATTAGACAATCTCCTAACATACAGATATTTACCGGTGACGATGATCAGGCAATCATGAACTTTCAAGGAGCGGACGTACAAGCTTTTCTATCGGCTACTAAAGAGAAAGAAGTGTTAAACCAATCGTACCGTATTCCGCAATCAGTCTGGGAACAAGCGCAACAAATAGTAACACGAATAGATGATCGCGCGCCTAAAGAATGGCATCCTAAGAAAGAAAAAGGATCTATCTATTATCATAATTCTCTGGAGGAGGTTCCTATTGAATCGGGAGAATGGACAATTTTAGCGTCTACAAATAGATTGTTAGATAAATACGCTATGCAACTGAGAGAAGAAGGTTGGATCTATAGCAGGCATGACCACCCAAGTGTACCAAGAAAATTGTATGAAGCGATACTATCTTGGGAGTCACTATGCAAGGGTCAAGAAGTAACAATCAGTCAAGTAAGAAATATATACGACCACATGAATGCTAACGAAGGATTTAAAAAAGGATTTGGAGGGCGCTCTAGAAAGTTTTTAGACCATCCGCCAGAAAGTGTGTTTCGTATGGATTATTTAAAAGATAACTTAGGTTTATTGGTTGACGGATCACAAAGATGGCATCAAGTGTTAGGTAAGGTGGGACTTAACACACAAAACTATTTGCTAAACGCTTTAAAACGTGGCGACAATGTTAAAAGTCCTAGAATAAAACTTAGCACTATTCACTCTATGAAGGGTGGAGAAAATGATAATATCCTGTTAGTATCAGATATATCGTATGCGGCTTCTAAAGAAATGATTACAAGGCCCTCTACTTTACACCGCATGTTTTATGTAGGAGTAACGCGTACAAAAGAAAATTTGCATATTATGCAACCAGAAACAGAAAGGTACTATAACCTATGAGACCTAAAGAAACTTTATTAAAAGCCGCTGAGTTAGTAGGAGGTAAAAGAGCTGAACAACATGGAGACTATCGATTGCTTCATGTTAGGATAGCCGGACTATGGTCTTCTTACTTGGGAACAAAAATATCTCCTAAACAAGTAGCTTTTTGTATGACGTTGCTTAAAGTAGCAAGAGATGAACAGGGTGTTTTTAATCCTGATGATGGAGCCGATGCTACAGCCTACACAGGGATTTGGGCGGCTTTAGCGGCAGATTACGGAAATGACGATGTATGAGCAAGATTTATTTAATGAACCTACGTGGACTCCTCCAAGTATTCTTCCTGATCTATCTCAAGAAAAAATTATAGCTATTGATGTAGAAACTTCTGATCCAAATCTTTTAACATTAGGCCCAGGGTGGGCAAGGAACGATGGTCGGTTGATTGGGATTGCTGTTGCGTCTTCCAATTGGAAAGCATACTTACCTTTTGGTCATGAGGGCGGTGGTAATATGTCAAAGAAAATGATAATTACTTGGCTACAAGATCAACTTAAACACGGCATGTCTGTAGTCTTTCATAACGCGCAATATGATTTAGGATGGTTACGAACTGTAGGAATAGAAGTAAAAGGCAAAGTCCTTGACACAATGATTGCCGCGCCTTTGTTGGATGAGAACCGATATTCTTATTCTCTTAATGCTTTAGGTTCTACCTATCTAGGAGAAAAGAAAAAAGAAGATGAGCTTCGTATGGCGGCTAGTCAACATGGAGTAGATGCTAAAAAAGAAATGTGGAAGTTACCGGCTTCTAGAGTAGCAGGTTATGCAGAGACAGATGCTCGTCTAACATTAGATCTATGGCATGTATTACGCAATAAGTTGGCGGCAGAAAAATGCGGAAACATATTAGAAATGGAATTAAACCTGCTTCCTATTATTTTTGAGATGCGATCAAAAGGTGTGCGCGTGGATTTAGAGAAAGCCTCTAAGACAAAAAAGTATCTTCAAACAAAAGAAGACACATTATTGTTAGAAGTAAAAAAAGAAACGGGTATAGACATTGAACCGTGGACAGCAACTTCTTTAGCGTCCGCTTTTGATAAGTTAAACTTGACATACGAAAGAACGGAGAAATCTGGTGCTCCAAGCTTTACTAAACACTTTTTAAAAAACCATAAACATCCTGTAGCAAAAAAGATTTTAGAGATACGGGAATACAATAAAGCCAACACAACTTTTGTAGACACTATTATGCACCATCAATACAAAGGGCGTATCCATTGTGAGTTCAATCAATTACGATCTGGAGATGGAGGCACGGTTACCGGTAGATTTTCATCTAGTCATCCTAACTTACAACAAGTTCCTGCTAGACATCCTGAAATAAAAGAATTGATTAGAGGATTGTTTATACCAGAAGAAGGATGCAAGTGGGCTAGTTTTGACTACAGTGCTCAAGAGCCTAGATGGTTGATGCACTACGCTTCGCTAACTCCAGAGACTAAAGATAATCCGCGTGTTCAAGAGATTGTTGAGTCTTATCAAAGCGATGATTTAGACTTTCACCAAATGGTAGCGGACATTGCAGGTGTTGAAAGAAGTTTAGCTAAGACTATTAATCTTGGTATTATGTATGGCATGGGCATAGGAAAGTTAGCTTCTATACTTGGAGATATTTCTTTTGACGAAGCTAAGAGTTTGCGTAATGATTACGACGAAAAAGTTCCGTTTATTAAAGAAATGGCCGGAGCGGTAATGGCCGTAGCTACACGTAAAGGAGAGATCCGTACATTGATGGGCCGGAAATGCCGGTTTCCTATGCGGGAGCCTAAAGGTTTTGGCGGTTACAAAAAAGTTATTCATATGGACAAACTTGAGGAAGAGTGGGAAAATATTCAAAACACTCCTTTAGATGACAGAGATAAAGATTGGCGCAAAAAAAATCCTATTAACTATCAGGTAGCTTTTACGTATAAGGCTCTTAATCGGTTAATCCAGGCATCCTCTGCTGACCAAACTAAAAGGGCTATGTTAGATTGTTTTAATCGAGGGTATTTACCTATGCTTACTGTGCACGATGAATTGTGCTTTTCTGTTAGGCATGACGAAAACATTAAAGAAATTAAACAAACGATGGAAAATTGTTTTCCGGAATTAAAAGTTCCTTCTCGTATTGATGTAGGAGTGGGAAAAGATTGGGGTAACGCTAAATAAAAGAGCGCGGGGGCGCCGCGCTCCAACTAAGGTAGTTTTAGTATATATTAAAACTTTTTAAAAAACCACTAAAACCTCACCAAGCTTTTTTTTATTTTTTTTTAAACCGCAGAAAACAGCCGTTTATTTTCTAAAAACAGGCAAAAAAGACTGAAATCCGCCATTCCTCAAAACCCAATATGTTATAATAGTGTTAACAAAGAAAAAAGTACGTTTTATGCTGTTTGACATTGTGAATAAATATTGTGTTTGAGTTGGTAGTAACTCTGCCCTATGCCAGTTGCATAGGAGAAATGGAGTTTAATATGACTCAAAAACTAATAGACAACATTTTAGATGTTGTAAAAAAAGACAAACTTGAATCTAATGGTTGGGATATTATGTACCCAAAATACTTTATTGATTTAGGTTTTGATGCAGACTTTATTAAAAGTTTGACTGAACGTAACGAAAGCGGAGAAGGTAAATACCAACTATATGATAATAGCGGAAAAGCTGTTAAGTATTTAGATGGTGTTCATTACCTCACTCTACTACAAAGTTGTGCTAATATAGTATCTCCTGATTTCTACTCTAAATGTGAGGGTAGAGGGTTTCAAGCAAATGAGTATTTAAAAGCACTTAAAGAAGCATTAAAAAAGCGTACTAGCACTAACTAATACGCTTTAACAACAATAAAGATTAAGTTACTACCATCTTAAACACAATGTTTATTATTGTCCAGCTAATGGATTGTTTAAAGCTCTGGTCAACATTTCCCGGAGCCTAGTTTCCAAATCTTTTAATTTGACATCTATAACTTCATTACG
>Ga0209535_1001886_pt1 | contig 13918 bp, 11 predicted proteins | sample LinPmetageLP28_FD_184041 | JGI IMG/M metagenome (GOLD analysis project Ga0209535, IMG submission 184041) | Marine viral communities from the Pacific Ocean - LP-28 (SPAdes) (version 2) | ecosystem: Environmental > Aquatic > Marine > Oceanic | place: Pacific Ocean | collected 2009-08-22 | reverse complement strand
GTGTATATAAACCAGAACACGCAATGACAGATATTAATTGGAAAGATGTTAAAGATATTTATACGGAGAATATAATGAAGTTAGAAGAATTAGTAGGAAAGAGAATTACAGAAGCTCAATTTGATGAGGCTGCTGGAGAAAAAGATGCGTGTTATCATAAAGTAAAATCTCGTTATGATGTATGGCCTTCTGCTTACGCTAGTGGTGCATTGGTAAAATGTAGAAAAGTTGGTGCTAAGAATTGGGGTAATAAATCTAAAAAAGAATCCGTAAACGAAAATCTACTCAAACAAATTAAACAGGCAGAAAAGATAGCTAAATCAATGGCTGGTAATATGACAGGAGCTGTTAAGGGAATTGAAAAAATTAGAAGAGGGTTATCACATCATAAGCGAGTAAAGGTAGCACTTAAAAAATATAATGAATCCGTAAAAGAAACTAAGGTTTGGAGTTTAGATGAAAAGTGTTGGAAAGGATATGAGAAGAAAGGTAATAAAAAGATGTTTGGTAAAACATATCCTAATTGTGTAAAGAAAGAGGGTGTTCAGACTAATGTTTGGTTAGGTGAAAACGAACTCTATTACGAATCCAATACAGGCGAAACTGGTGGATACACATTTGAATTTATTGATAATAATAATTTACAAGAAGCAGAATATCAAGGAAGAAAAGTAAAACTTGGTAAGATTATGCAAGGTGATGTTAAAAAGTTTAAAGTATATGTTAACAACCCAAAGGGTAATGTGGTTAAGGTAAACTTTGGACAGGGTGGAGATGCAAAGGGTGGAACTATGAGAATTAGAAAATCCAATCCTAAAGCTCGTAAATCATTTAGAGCAAGACACAATTGTGATAGTCCAGGTCCAAGGCATAAAGCTCGTTACTGGTCGTGTAGGAAGTGGTAATATGTCTCTTTTGACAGAATGGTTAGTTAAACCACTCATCAAAGAAATAGACCTACCAATTAAAGTTGGGGATACGGTCTTAATGGGTAGGTTTAAAAACAAAAAAGTTAAAATCAAATCAATTGATTATAATGAAAAAGGTGATTTACTCATCAACAATAGACCTGCGTTAAAATTTAGATTAGCAAAACAAGATGGTAAAAAATTACTACCACATAAAACTACAGATAAGGGTTCTACAAGTAAAGACCCAGATATGAGAGGTGCAGAATTTAAAGGTATTCGTGCTAATAAAAAAGAAAGTGTAAATGAAAATAAAGTAAAGATTAATGTCCCAGGTGATATTAAAGGGTTGTATAAACTATTCAAAAAAAATAAAAAAGAATTATACATAGTAGGTGGTGCAGTTCGTGATGCGATACTCGATAAGAAACCAAAAGATTTTGATTTAGCAACAGATGCCAAGCCAGATGATGTATTAAAAATTGCTAAACAAGGTGGATTTAAAACAGTCGAGGTTGGTAAACAATTTGGAGTGGTGATTGTAGGTGGACATGAAATAGCAACATTCAGAAAAGATATTGGTAAAGGTCGTAGACCAGATGCAGTAGATTTTTCTGATATACAAGGTGATGTTAAACGAAGAGATTTAACTATCAATGCTATGTATTATGATATAGGTAGGAATGAAGTAGTTGATGTTACTGGTGGATTAAAGGATTTAAAAAATAAATTAGTAAGAACGGTCGGTAATCCAAAAAGAAGATTTGATGAGGACCCATTGAGAAAACTAAGAGCATTAAGGTTTCAAGCAATTATCGGTGGGAAGATGGATAAAGATACTGAACAAGCATTATTAGATAATCCAAGTTTAAAGGGTGTAAGTGGTGAAAGAATTAGAGAGGAATTTGTAAAGGGATTACAAAAAGGAAAATCATCTAAACTATTTATGGAAGCATGTGATAAGTTTAGTTTTACAAAACAAATATTTCCCAAGTTAAATATAACAAAACCTTATCCAAATGTCAAGGATTATATTTTATTTATTGCAACAATTTTAAGAAAGAATAAAGTACAAAAGTTAGGTAAAGAATTAAATTCACTAAAGTATAGTGCTAAAGAAAGTAATAATATTCAGTTCTTAGTTTATCTAAATAACTTTAAACCAGAAAATATTTATATGATTAAGAAAGCACAAGATAAAACCACATTAACATCACAACAAATTCAAGAGTATGGTAAGTTGATTGGTAAAGATTTTAAAAAACTATCTACATTTAAGTTAAGTGTAAAGGGTAGTGATATAGTTGGGTTAAAGGGAAAAGCTATTGGTGATAAGATGAAAGATATGGAAAAGAAAAAGTTTTTAGGTGAAAGTACCGATAAGGCAAAGTTGTATAAACTTTATACCCAGGCTATGAAAATGATGCCAGGCAGTCCAGCTCAAAAGAAAATTAGTAAGGAAATTGATAAGTTGAGAAAGAAACTTAAAATGAAAAATGAGTTTGCAATTCCATCACCAAGTAGAAAAGGTATTAATAAAAACAAAACTGATAGAATGAGTGGATATAAAAAGGTAGATGAAATAGCAGTTCGTAAGAAACCTAAAACATTCAGAGATATTTATAACGCTATTCCAAGTGATTTAAAGAAACGAGTTATGAACCTTAAAAACTTTGACCAACGAAGAGATGCTCATCCAGAGGGTAATGTTTTAAAACATACCATTGCTGTAACTAACAGAGCATTAAAAACAGGTGATATAGATTTTGCTCTATCAGCATTGTTTCACGATATAGGAAAGGATTCAACTGCAAAGATACATCCAAAGAAAGGTTTCTGGACACATTATGGACACGAGAAAGTTTCTGCTCAACTTGTATTGAAACACAAGAAGTGGATACAATCATTGGGTGGTGATGTTGATGATATACATTACATAGTAAAGAATCATATGAGAATGAAAGTATTTGATAAGATGAGATGGCATAAACAAGATAAGATGAGGAAAGATAAAGCATTTGGTAAGTTACAAAAATTTACTACATTCGATAAAGGTGGTAGGGGTATAAGTGATGGTAAAATAAATAAAAAAACACTTGACTCTTATATGGAAAATGTCGTATATTCTATCATAGACGATGGGGATTTTGCAATCAATTTGAACGAGAATAAGATTAAAAAAGTAATAGGTATTTATGGTGGAAGATTTCAACCATATGGTCCACATCATCACAAAACATTTAAATGGTTACAATCTAAAGTTGATGATGCATATATCACTACATCTGATATAAAGAAACCACCAAGACACCCAATGAACTTTCAAGAGAAAGCAAGACATATGGCAAAGATGGGTGTACCAAAAAATAAAATTAGAAAAGAAAAAATACCTTTAGTTTCAAAAGAGTTACTTAAAAAGTTTGACCCAAAAACTACCGCAGTTGTTTATATCTTTGGAGCAAAAGATGCTGGTAGATTAAGTGGTGGTAAGAAGAAAGATGGTTCACCAGGTTACTTCCAAGATTATAAAAAGAATATACGAAACATAAAAGGTCACGAAGAACACGGATACTTTTTAGTTGCACCGCACGTAAGTATGAAAGTTGGTAGTAACGAAGTATCAGGTACTACTATGAGAAATATATTAGGTTCACCTAAGATTAAAGATGAGGATAGACCTAAAGTATTTAAAAAGTTATTTGGATACTACGATAAGGGTTTATATAATATGATGACTAACAAATTCAAAAAGTTATTTGAGTTTTACAATCAATCATCAGTAAAAAATATATTAAAAGAAGTAAGTGCACTTGGAGATACTGTCACACCAAGTGATTTGGATGATGAGGGATTATATGATTTCTTTAATTCATTTGGAGATTATAAAAGAATATCACCAAAACACGCAGAAATATTAGGATGGGAAGTAGTAGGTGATATAATTGGTAAAAACGCAAAAGACCCAGGTTTTGATTTCACCACATCAACGATAAGTAGAGTAGATACAGTCACATTTGGTAAAACGATAAATCAAAATACATCTAATACAGATAGTGTGAGTAATCCATTTCCAAAATACCAAAAGTATATGAAAGGTATTGTTGATAAGATGGGGTGGGAAATTGTAAAGTTCTTTGGTAGTAATAAACATAATAAAGGATTTGATGATTCACCTACACACGATATGGGAACTGCAACTGCAGGTAAAAAAAATACAAATAAACCTGAAAATCCTAAAAAACTTAAAGATTTTCACGAAAGAATTGATATAACAGAACAAACAAAGGAGTTATTACTTATGGGAGGAGCATATGGACATATGGCACATCCGTTTGATGATAATAATCTTACATTTTCAGACTTGAAACAGATAGTTATTAATGGATTAGGAGGCAAGTTAGACAGAGAAGATGGAGTTACTGAGAAACTTGATGGTCAGAATCTAATGGTAAGTTGGATTGATGGTAAGTTAAGAGCAGCTCGTAACAAAGGACATATAAAGAACTTTGGAAAAACTGCACCAACCACGAATGGAATAAAATCTATGTTTAGTGGTAGGGGTAATATAGAAAAAGCCTTTGTAGGTGCAATGAAAGATTTAGAGAAATCTATAGGTAGTTTGAGTGATAAACAAAAAGATAAAGTATTCGGTAATGGTAAGAAATGGATGAATTTAGAGGTTATGTATCCAGCAACAGCAAATGTAGTAGATTACGATGTAGCCGAAATAGTATTTCACGGAACATTAGAGTATGATGAAAGTGGTAGACCAGTTGGACAACCAAAAGATAGTGCTCGTATGTTGGCAGGTATGATTAAACAAACAAATAATCACATACAAAAAATGTTTAAGATTGGTAAACCAAACTTTTTAAGTGTACCGAAACATCAAGACTTTGGTAAGATGAAAAATAAATATTTAGGACAATTAAATAAATTACAATCAGAATATGCATTGAGTGATAAAGATACATTGGGAGAATACCACGAATCATATTGGAGAGAGTATGTATTTAACGCATCAAAACAATTTGGTGTAAAATTAAAACCAGTTCAATTTGCTAAACTGATTAGAAGATGGGCATACTTTGATAAGAGTTATAAAATACCAGAGATTAAGAAAGATTATAAAGATAATCCTAAATTCTTAGATTGGATAACATCTACAGATAAACAAGACCATAAAAAGATTTTTAAACAAAATATTAAACCATTTGAAGTATTGTTCTTTGGGGTTGGTGCAGAAATACTAAAAAATATTAGTGGGTATATGGCAGTTAATCCAAACAAAACAATTCAGAAGATGAGAAAAGAAATGATTAGTGCAATGAAAGATTTGCAAAAACCAGATAAGATAGAAAAACTAAAAAAGTTAAAAATACAAATTGAAAAACTACAGAAGATTGGTGGGTTAGATGCAATCGTACCAAGTGAGGGTATAGTGTTTAAGTATAAAGGAAACACATATAAGTTCACAGGTGCATTTGCTCCAATCAATCAAATACTCGGTAGTATAAAATTTGGATAGGAGTTATAATGGCAAATAAATCAAAGGACATGGAGAGGCAAAATAAAGCATTAGCTGATTTAATGTCTGGTAAAGAATATGTTAAAGATTATATACAAGTAGGATATACACCTGATGCACAAAAAAATGAAGGTGGTAAGACAAGAGAATCTGATTTAAGTAAAGTAATGCAATCAGTAAGAATGCCTTGGTTTTGTCCAACTTGTAAAAAAGCAATGAAGAAAAAACTTGATGATAAGTTTTGGAGAACTAAAGGACATTGTTTTGATTGTCAAATTGAGTTTGAAAACAAACTTAGAGTAAAGGGTGAGTTTGAAAACTATGCAAGAACACTTGAGATAGAGAATAGAAAAGCTTATGTAAAAGATTTAAAACAATCTCTTGTGGAATTTGAATCTACAGATGGTAAGGCAACATTTTTTAATTCAGTAGGTGTACAAGATATCGAACTTGAAAAAGAAAAGTGGGATATGGGTGCAGATAAATTTGAAACGATGGTAAGTGATGCAAAAAAACATATAGAAAAAATAGAAAAGGCTATAGATGAAGAGCAAAAAGAACTTGATTCTGCCCGAGCAGATAATACTTGATTTGATGGCACTAACTTCACGATTGGGTGAGATTGCATTAGATTATAATAATAAAATTGGTGGTAAAGAAACTAATTCATTAGTAAATCTTTATACAAGAGTAGTAAAAAAACTTATGAGTTTAGAATATGAGGATGTACGACACAAAGAAAAGTCTGATACATTCACACTTGATGAACTCTTAGATAGTGCAGGAATAGATAAACCTAACAAGGGAGAAGAATAATGATAGGTGGAATACTTGATTTTATAATGGGACTTTTTGGTGGAAATAAAAAAGAAGAAATTAAAAAGTTAGATAAAGCAATAGAAGTAAAAGACAAAGAAGTAAAAGCTCTTGAAAAAGAGGTTGAGGTTCTTTCGAAGAAGAAAAAAGTTAACAAGAAAGAGGTTGGTAATCTTAAACGAAAAGTAACTAATACTAAGAAACAAATAATAAAAGCCAAAGAAGCATCAGATATACAAGATGTTGATGAAGCATTAAAATATTTGAAGAAATTTAGTAAGTAACACATATTTATATATATGAAATATATTATATACATATTATTTTTGTTTAGTGTTCTTCTTGGTCAAACTGAAGAAGAAACCATAACTTTACCTAAAGCAGATGTAATTGAGTGGGCAAATAAACTACAAGGGTTTGAAAAATCTGATAGTCTATCCACTATTGCAATATCTGATTTAGAAAGTATCGTATTTAAATTAGAAGAGAATGCATTTATGGATTCTTTAATAATAGAAAAACGAGAACTTCAAATTTCGTTACTTAGGGAAACAAATGAACTTTATAAAGATAAGGTTAAACTTGTTAAACCCAAATGGCATGAAAATAAATGGTTATGGTTTGTTTATGGTGTAGGTGCTACAGCAGTTTCAGTTAACCTTGCAGGACAGATAACAAACTAATGGCCGAACAGATAAAAGATGTAATTAAACAAGAATACATTAGGTGTGCAAAAGACCCTGTCTATTTCTTGATGAAGTATTGTATGATTCAACATCCAATCAGAGGTAAAATTCCCTTTGAGTTGTATGAGTTTCAACAAAGTACTGTCAGAGAGTTCGTAGATAATAGGTTTAATGTAATTTTAAAAGCTCGTCAATTAGGTATCAGTACATTAACTGCTGGTTACTCATTATGGTTGATGACATTTTTTCAAGATAAGAATATTCTTGTTATTGCTACCAAACAAGATACTGCTAAGAACCTTGTAACAAAAGTTCGTGTTATGCATGCAAACTTACCTTCGTGGTTGAAACAAAGATGTGTTGAGGATAACAAATTGAACCTTAGATACACCAATGGTTCACAAATAAAGGCAAGTGCAAGTGGACCAGAAGCCGCTCGTTCCGAAGCTTTATCATTATTGATATTGGACGAAGCAGCATTCATTGATAAGATTGATGATATATGGACTGCATCACAACAAACACTTACAACGGGTGGTAGTTGTATTGCTTTATCAACACCTAATGGGGTTGGTAATTGGTTTCATAGAACTTGGTTAGATGCAGAAGAGGGTAGAGGGTTGTTTAATGATATCAAACTTCATTGGACGGTTCATCCAGACAGAGAACAAGAATGGAGAGATGAACAAGATGTTCTATTAGGTTTACAAGGTGCTGCACAAGAATGTGATTGTGATTTTATTACTTCTGGTACTTCAGTAATTGATGGTGTATTATTAGAAAAGATGAAAAATGATGTATGTGCCGACCCAATTGAAAAAAGAGGTATAGATGGTAACTTGTGGGTATGGCAACCACCAAACTATACACGAGATTATATAGTATGTGCTGATGTTGGTAGAGGTGATGGTAAAGATTATAGTGCATTTCATGTCATTGATGTGGAGAATGTAGAACAAGTTGCTGAGTACAAGGGTAGGTTAAGTACTAAAGATTTTGGTAATATGTTAGTGAGTATTTCAACAGAATATAATGATGCTTTACTAATTATAGAAAACAATAACATTGGTTGGGCAACAATCCAACAAGTAATAGATAGGGATTACCCTAATCTATTTTATACAAGTAAAGATTTAAAGTATATCGATATTGCACATCAGATGACTAATCGATATAAACAACAAGATAAGAATATGGTGGCTGGATTCAGTACCACTATGAGAACTCGACCTTTGATTATTGCAAAGTTAGAGGAATATTTTAGGAATGAATCAGTAGTGGTTCGTTCAAACAGATTAATAGATGAATTATTTACATTTATTTACCATAATAACAGAGCAGAAGCAATGACTGGATACAATGATGATTTGGTTATGTCGTTTGCTATAGGATTATGGGTTCGTGATACAGCATTAAGATTACGAACTGAGGGTATAGAATTAGTAAAGAAGTCCCTTAATAGTATGTTAGATACTGATGGACTTTATACACCCAGCGAAAATAAAAATGATAGTTGGGAAATGGAAATTGGAAACAACAAAGAAAAAGAGGGCTTAGAATGGCTCTTATAAGCGAGGTAAAAAATGGCTGATAAAACATTATTTGGTAGATTAAGACGATTATTTAGTACTAATGTAATCGTAAGAAATGTAGGTGGTAAGAAATTAAAAGTTGCCGATACAGACCAAGTACAAAAACAAGTAAAATCACATCTTGTAGATAGATATTCTAAACTACATAGTGGGTTGGAAATGAATAATACTGGTTATTCTTCATATGCACAACTACAAGCTGCAAGGACTGGGTTGTTCAAAGATTATGAATCAATGGAGAGTGATTCTATAATCGCATCTGCACTTGATATCTATTCAGATGAATCAACAATGAAAAATCCGTATGGTGAAGTATTAGAAGTACAGAGTGATGATAATAATATAAAGGAAATTCTACATAACTTATTTTATGATATTATGAATATAGAGTTTAATCTCTGGCCTTGGATAAGAAACTTAACCAAGTATGGTGATTTCTTCTTGTACTTAGATGTACAAGATAAGTTTGGTATTACAAATGTAGTTCCTTTATCACCTTATGAGTTAATTCGTTCTGAGGGAGAAAATCCAGAAAATCCATATTATACTAAATTTTATTTAGAAGCAATGGAAAATGCACATCCTTACTTTGCTAGAAATAGTAAAAACCAAAAGATTGAATTTGAAAACTTTCAAGTTGCTCATTTTAGATTAGCAAACGATAGTAATCTATTACCTTATGGTAAATCAATGTTAGAAAGTGCTCGTAAAGTATGGAAACAAATTACATTGATGGAAGATGCTATGTTAATTCACAGAATTATGAGAGCACCAGAAAAGAGAGTATTTAAAATAGATATTGGAAATATTCCACCAAATGAAGTTGATAACTATATGCAAAGAATTATCAACAAGATGAAGAAAACACCATTTATTGATGATGCTACTGGTGATTATAACTTGAAGTTCAACATACAGAACTTAACAGAGGATTTCTTCTTACCAGTTCGTGGTGGAGATAGTGGTACACAGATAGAGAATATGCCTGGTATGCAATACGAAACTACAGAGGATATAGAATATTTGAAGAATCGTATGTTAGCAGCATTGCATGTTCCAAAAGCATTCTTAGGATATGAGGAATCACTTGGAAGTAAAGCAACACTCGCAGCAGAAGATGTTAGATTTGCAAGAACTATCGAAAGAATACAGAGAATTGTAGTTAGTGAGTTAACAAAGATTGCAGTTGTACACTTATATTCACAAGGATATACAGATGCACAATTGGTAAACTTTGAATTGAAGTTAACTAATCCATCTACAATTTATGAACAAGAGAAAATCGAATTGTGGAGTAACAAAGTTAATCTCGCTCGTGATATGAAAGATAACTCATTACTACCAAGTGCATGGGTTTACAAGAATGTATTTAATTTTTCAGATGACCAAATTAAAGAACTTGAAAAAGGATTGGTTGATGACCAAAAAGAGAAGTTTAGATATTCTCAGATTGAAATGGAGGGTAATGACCCTAAAGAAAGTGGAGATTCAGTTGGTACACCAAGTGATATGGCAACCGCAGACCCAGAACAAGATGGAGACCCAACACCAGCAGGTTCAGTATTTGACCAAGAAGAAGTTGCAGATGGTGTAGGTAGACCAAAAGAAGTACCGAGTTATGGTAAAGATAATAGTGCTCGTGATAGAGACCCACTCGGTAAACACGATAAACGAATGGCTTTAGCACATTATGATGCGTTAAAAAAATCATTTGGAGATAAAGCAAAAGAAATCCTTAGTGAGACTAGGGAAATAGATGAATTAAATAAGGAATATAAAGAATTTACGGACGATAAATAATTATTATTTGAAGTTTTTATATTTATATATGGTACGAATATTTAACAATGGAGTGTTTGATGTCAAGCAATAAAAAGCATAGCAAAATAAAAAATACAGGTATATTATTCGAACTTTTAACAAGACAAATTACAGTCGATGTGTTAAATAGTTCAAATGAATCATCTGCAATTAAAATTCTTAAAGAATTTTTCAATCCTAAGACAGAACTTGGGAAAGAATATGAACTTTATAAGATACTTTTAGAAAAAAAGTATGGAAAGAGTGAACAAGCTAATATATTAGTAGAAGCTGTAACAAAAAATCGTAGAAGATTATCTAATCGTAGATTAAAAAACGAAAAGTATAATTTAATTAAAACGATTAAAGAAAATTATTCAGTAGTTGATTTCTTCAACACAAAAATACCAAATTATAAAGTTTTGGCATCAATTTATAATGTATTTGAAATGGAATCATCTAAAGAAAATATTACACCAGTTGAGGAAACTGATAGTAAAGTTACTATTATTGAAAATATTTGTACCGAACAAAAAAATAAACCAAAGAAAAAATCTATTGTGGAATCACAAGAAAAAGATTTGCGTTTACTAACTTATCAATTATTAGTTGATAAATTTAATAAAAAATATAGTAATCTAAATGAAAGTCAAAGAAATTTATTGAGAGAATATATAAACAATCTTTCAAATACTAATTCTCTTAGAGAGTTCATCGATACTGAAGTTATAAAAGTTAAGAGAATCTTAAAATCTCACTTAAATAAAGTGAATGATAAGATAACTAAAATAAAATTAAGTGAAGCAATCACACATACAGAAAACTCTACTACAGGTAAGTTTGTACGAGATTCGCATGTTGTTTCATTGATGAGGTATTACGAGCTTATTAAGGAGTTAGATAATGTCCACAAAATTAAATAAAAATAAATTTATAGAAGCTCTTCGAAAACTTATAAAAAAAGAAATCGAAGAAGCATCAACAACTGCATCAGCAGGTGGTAACCAAGGTCAAGGTATCCATTATGATACACCAAAAGCATTTGCTAGTGGTTCAGACGAAGGTAAAGGTCACCCAACAGATGGAGAAGTAGGTGGATATACAAAGGCAGAACAAGTAAATGAAGTGATGTTTGCAGTTAAGATTAGTAAAGATGGTAGTGAATTACAAACTATCGTTGGTGCATCATCTAAAGGACAAGCTAAAACAAAAGTTGCTAGAATGTTAAAGGGTGGAATGAAAGATATCATTGGTGTATCAAGAGTTCAACCAGCATTTGGTAAACAAATTGATAAAAAACTTGAATCTACAACTGAGGGTAAAAAACAATATGGTCAAAAGTTAACTGATGATTTCTTTAAATCAGTTAAGAAATTTGAACAAGAAGTTATTGTTTTAGGTAAAATGGCCACTAAATTACGAGGTGATAGAACAGACGAAAAGATTATTTTAAAATCATATAAAAAACAAATGAGTCCATTTATTGCATTAATTAGAAGTTGGAATAGTACAACACAAAAAAATCCTGCGATAAGTGAACTTAAAGAAGGTCATTACCATACATATCGTAACGATGATTCTTTGAGTGCAAAACAAAAAATTGGTCATTCAATGAGAGAGGTTAGGGATAAACTAACTGAATTAAGTAAACTTATTGATATGAATGTTAAATTAAAGAACGAGTTAAGTGTTGATTCAAAATCATATTGGAAGAACACACATAAAGCAATGAGTAAAATATCAGAACGATTAGTAAAACTCGCTAACAAAGTAGGGAAACTACAATGAAACAGAATGATAAATATTTAGCAGAAGGTCTTGATATTCTAAATAGAGAATTTGGACAACCATTACCAACACTTGAGGATACTACAAAAGCATATAAAGAAATAAAGTTTGGTTCAAAGGCACAATACGATAAGTATAAAAGACAACACCAAATTAGACCTGGTACTGAAATTGAAATAGATGGTAAAAAATCTAAAGAAAAGGGTGATGTAAAACCAGATAAAAAAGTTGATAAACAAATGTCTAAAGCAGCAGATGATGCAAATGCTAAAATGGATGCAGCCGAAAAAGCAGAAAAGAAGAAAAAATTAAATTACGATTCAGTAGATGATTTTGAAGATTCTTTAGATGATAATCCAGATTTTGAAAAAGATTTAAGTGATGATGAAAAAGATAAGTTAGGTGATTTACTTGATTTATGGCAAAATGCACAGAGTGATAAGGAACAAGACCCAGATGGTGGTGACCACGATGGTGATATTGAAGATGCTAAGAAAGAAATAAACAAACTATTGAAACTTGAAAATAAAGCTAATAGAGTAGTATTTCTTGAAAATCCAATAGTTGCAGCGACTGTAATGCATATGACAAAGATGAATATGAAAAATCCTAAGACTGGTAGAACTATTAAAGCAATCACACCATTAAAAAATAAAGAACATCCACTACATAAGAAATCAAAAGGTATTTTTGCTAAGATTAAAGATGCTATGAAAAAGAAAAAGAAAGTAGAACCTAAAAAACAATCTAAAGCAGATGCTGATTTCTATAAAAAACAATTTACTGGTGAAGTAACAGAGGGACCAGATGATGTAAGGTCTGCAAGAAGAGTATTATCAAAGATTGCTAAAACGGAAACAAAATTTAGAAAAGAAATGTATGAATTAGAACAAGCATTTCTACAAGACCCACGAACTGAAAATAAAAAAGCAGCAAAAGAAATAAAGAGAGCATATAAAGACGGGGTAACAAAGTTTATGAGAGATTCAGTTAAACTGATTAAAGGGATGAAATAGAATGAAAAACTTAATTGTAGATTATATACCTTTTGAGGTATCAAGAAACCAAATTCAAGAATCAATTAAAGAGAATGATGGTAAATTGGTAGTTAAAGGTGTATTGCAGAGAGCAGATGCAAAGAATCAAAATGGGAGAGTATATCCAATGGAGATTCTACAACGAGAAGCTAAAAACTATACGGATGGTTTTGTACAGCAGAAGAGAGCATTGGGTGAGTTAGACCATCCAGATTCATCAGTAGTTAATCTACAGAATGTATCACACAATATTACAGAAATGCATTTTGAGGGTGATAGTTTAGTTGGGACAGTAGAAATCTTAACAACACCAAGTGGAAATATTTTAAGAGAATTATTTAAGAATGGTATCAAGTTAGGTATCAGTTCTCGTGGTATGGGTTCAGTTGAAGCAGTACAAGAAGCAGATAGTAAAACACCAGTAATGAAAGTTGGACAGGATTTTGAATTAATCGCTTTTGATTTCGTATCAAATCCATCAACACACGGAGCATTTTTGCATCCAGTCAATGAGGGTGTATCCCAACCACAAACACAAGGTAGAACTTGTGGTACTTATTGTAAAGCAGAAGATATCATTAACAAAATTATAAGAGGAGAGTAAGATGCCTGGATTAGAAGAAATGCCAATACCATCTAATGGTAAAATAACACCACCAACTCATACGGAATTAGCAGATGGTGCAGATGCGGTAACACCACAGACTGGTAAAAAGGGATTGGATACATTTGCAATACCAGATACTGGTAAAGCTAATACAAC
>Ga0209535_1001885_pt1 | contig 13932 bp, 10 predicted proteins | sample LinPmetageLP28_FD_184041 | JGI IMG/M metagenome (GOLD analysis project Ga0209535, IMG submission 184041) | Marine viral communities from the Pacific Ocean - LP-28 (SPAdes) (version 2) | ecosystem: Environmental > Aquatic > Marine > Oceanic | place: Pacific Ocean | collected 2009-08-22 | reverse complement strand
CGGTCCAACCGAATCTATCTCTAGGGCACCAGGTCCTTCTGGTATCCAGTAGTACTCTCTGTAGTTGACCAGTTTGTCGTAATCTATAGCCGGGTTCCAACTGTAGACTGTTTCCTTGTTAAGCCTATCATGGTTGTCCACGTTTCCGCCTAGGTACTTGATCTGATTAATGTAGTCATCATAGGTTCCTGTGAACTTGACCTGGTCTTCGGGATTGATCGATGTTGTGTCTTTGTCCGTGTAAGTGACAGCCGGTTCCAATTGATATGCCATCCTGTCTCTGCTTGTTGCAGTCAAATATGTATCATTGACCTCTCTGGTGTAGGCATCTTGCCTTCCTATAAATCCGTCTAGCCTCTCCAGTGAACCTTTCTGCACCAATGGATCCAATGTGCTGGCAAGGAATCGCTGATTGCTATCTGTTCTATAGAATGCAGGAAGATGTTGAACTGTCCTTCTGTACTCGTTGTTTCCTTGTTTTACAACTTCGTTATTTGTTAATGAGTTAGTTGGAGTATCTGCCATTAGTATCCTGATCCACTACTGCCGGAACTTGAACTCGATCCGGAACTTGTTGTAGTAGTAGAGCCTGACACTGCTGATCCTGTGGTAGTACTTGTTGTGGCAGTTGATGTCGATGTGACCACAGTGCCTGATGCCGCCAATTGGTTGGCTCCAAGTGCTGTTATTATCGTCACATCATCAACGGTGGCCCCACTGATGAAAATTTCGTCTGCCGCTGAGTTTAGCTGGAACAAGGACCCAAAACCCTGTCCTGACTGATTTGGCACTATGACTGCTGTCAGCAAGTCAGGTGCAAGTTGATTGTGTATGTATGCGGCTAATTCTGTAAAGTAAAAAGTGTCTCCAAAATCCCAGTTGTCCAATGCAAAGAATTCATTGATTGCTGATATAACTCTTGTTTTGATAACTGCATCTGAAACATTAGTTCTAGGATTTTTTACAACTTTGAATGTTGCTTGTAGTTCTTCTTCTGCTGTGGATCCAAAAAGTACTTTGTATTTTACTGGATGATATACTATCTGGTCCGACAATGATTTCAATGGGTTAAGTGTTCCTGAATAGTTTATCCTTAGTTGGTCAGATGTTGATGTCTCTGGCAACGTACCACCGTCCTGTAGATATATTCTATATAGGTTGTCATAAGTTCTTTCCAACATGTACACGTCAATAATGTTTGACACACTTGGATCAATACGTGTTTCTTGTCCAGCATGATGCTTGTATTGGAAACTTAATGTACTTCTTCCTCTCCTAGCAATGTAGTCTGTGGTTGTAGAAAGTGTGTTGGTTGTGCTGTCATATTTTTTCACAACATCTTCGTCCGATGCGTAGAAATAGAACAGTTGGTCATTAGTATATGTTGAACTTGAAAGTGTGATGTCGGCTTCGTTTTCTGATGCTACAAAATTACTTGCCGCGTATGGTCTGAATCTTTCAATGTTATCATAAGAGATATATTTTTCAAAGAAAACAAACTTCGTTGCTTCAGAAACTGTTGGCTCAACAATGATGTCAAATATTTCTGGATTGTCTACAACTCCGTCGTCGTCATCATCGAAAAATCCAATTTTTACTTTCCTGTTGTCCTGAAAACCATCTGATTCTGTAACTGTATCCACAACCTGCCAAGTAATAGGATAACCTATGCTGTTGCCTGTTGATACAATGCTATTTGTTTTTAGTACCTTGACTGAATCTTTAACGCTTTTACCTGTTTTGTAATCGTAAATTTTCTCTTCAACATCATAATGGAATTTGTTTTGGGATTCTGATTCAAAGATGTAATCTAATTTTCTGTACTGTACAGTGTAAGTGTTGCCATCATTTGTAAATTTGAACCACCAGCTGGCATCTGCATTTGTGCCTGCTGTGCTTCCTGTGTCTGCTAAACTGAAAACAGCACTAGTTGAAAGGTTAGTTGCAGTAATGACTTTCCATGTTTCACTATCTATGTCGTATCTCAATCCAAACTCCTCGTATGCTTCAATCCTGTCTATGATGTTTGACTCAAGTGTGCTTGAAAATGATGTAGTTAAGTTTGGAATAATTGCATTGATCACAGAACCATCTGGCACTAGGTTGTTAAGTGTAACCGGTCCAACGCCCGACTCTAAGTTTCCTTTTCCACCGTTTGCGCCATCTAAAACTACTGCACCTATTTTAGCCCACAATCTATCTTCTGCGTCATCTGTGCCTCTAGTTACCAATGTGTTGTTTAAGAATTCTCTAGTGTCCGGTGATGTGAATTTTACTAAAGCACCGGGCTTGGCGTACTTCAAGTTCGATGTAGCAGTGTCTCCAATTACCAAAGCACCGCCTGACGTGAAAAATCCAGTGTTGGTGTTAGTGGATGTCGTTGTTGAATTCCAAGTAGCAGTAAGGGTACTGGCGTCTTTGGTTGCGTATTTTAAGTAATAGAAGTGCCTTGCGTATGCTTCTTTTAATTTTGCTTCAACTGAATTATCAATAGTTGACTGGATGTCAGAACTGTTGTTGTATGTGAACGTAAACTGTTGTGTAGATTCTTCTCTGTAAAGTATTCCGTCTTCTGCAAAAGCACTGACGTTAGAATAGGCACCTGTTGGATCTAATATTTCTTTCGCCCTTGATATGCCCGATGCTGATCTGTTTACAGATCTAACTTTAACTATTTCCTGTGATGCTGACAACGGGACCACTTGGTAGTCTTCAGCTGTGATCATCCTGTTCTGTGAATAATATACCTGTGATGCTTTTTCTTTTATTGACGCATTAGACTCTGTAGCCGCCGCGTTGTATACAGATGATTTGAGGCTAATTGCCATTGACAATGATTGCTGTGCACCGTTGGCGTCAATGTATGGCACAGTCAACTGAACGTTCTGCATGTCGGAAGACTGTATTGCATACTTGGCATTGTCACTAATTCTGTGATAAGTTCGGAAACTGCCCAGTGGTATGTTAGAGAAGTTTCCGTCTCCAAATACTAAATCTATCGCATCGTCGTTTTTAGTCACAACGTTGTAGATGTTCCTGTCTGACTTTGATAAGGAATTATAAATTGCGTTGTTGCCAGACAATGACGGAACTTTGTCCCATTTTTCCGCTATCTGTCCAAACTGGTCTAATTTGTATAACCAGACATCGCTGTCGTTGACATTGGTGACTTGTAAAGATTTCACATAATTGGTTACGGATGCATCAACTGTAAAATCTATTTGCTGTATAGTTCCTTGCTTGAAAAGAAAGAAAAATCCTGTGTTGTTTGAACTGTCTCCAGACCCATCTGTTCTGTATGTGTATGTGAGGCCTGAACCTTGCACTGGGTCTGATTCGTAAACGCTGTCAGAATCTGTAATAGTGCTAGGTACTATTTCGAACTGCCTCGAGATGCCCCCGACTGCTTTTTGAAATTTAAAAATAGGAATGTCTAGTTGGTTCGAACTCAAAGTGTAAACCTCTGTGTCTATCCCGCCAATCTTTCCAGACTCTCTTGGGTTGCCAAAAAGCTGTCCTGTTTGGTTGGCCGCATTTAATATCGCTGTAAACTGTTCTCTGTAATTGGCGTTTGCAGAATCATTCCATAGGATTGTGCTGTTTGCTAGGTTAGTACCTGAACTGTCAAGCACGTCCTGTGTGGTAGACATGGAATCGATCTTTAAAAGTCCTGTCGCTGGTTTGTTTCTCTTGGCGTTGTAATTGATTAACCTTGCCAATCTAAGAATAGAGTTTCTTCTCTCTGCTGTCTCAAGGAAGTTCTCCCTGGCGTTCAGGTCAACCCTGAATGATAGTGCCTGTGAGATGTACGCAATAAGATCTATCAGTGCAACATATTCGGAACTCTCTACAAAGTCGTTGAAATCGTCTGGATAGTTCTCTTTCAAGTAAGCTACCATTGTCCTTCTCAGCGTCTCAAAATCGTAAGATTTGAAATCAGCCTGTTGAAAAGCCTGGTAGATCTTTCTCCAATCTTCCGCTACTAGTAATCTGTTCTGTCTATCTGTGCTGGCCATTGTATATACAACGGTATTTATATGTTAGGAAATGTGCGTATATTAAGATAGGCGTAACAGAGAGTTTTCGTCGAAATTGAAACGCAGTTTCTCTGTGATATTCAGTGGCACATAGGTGATTGTTGCCTGTATGGCAATGCCCTTGTCTGCTTCTGTCACTAATATTTCTTGCGTGGTAATTCTTGGATCTGCATTAAGATTTGCAGTGATGTCCTCCACTATGGCATCCTTTAGATCATCTGTGAACGGTTCAAATATGGCGTCGTATATTATAGTGCCGAACTCAGGGTTCTCAACCCTCTCGCCCTTACGCACAGATAACCTGTTGATCAAATCCTGCTTGGCAACTTCAAAATCATACAGCTTGAAGTTCTGCTTATCCGCACGTGAACTGAAACCCTTGAAGGTCACTGTCTTGTTTGATATGTCTCCTGATCCTGAATCTCCGTATGCCATATGCTATATTTACTCCCTAAAATCGGAAGAAACTCCTCACCGCACTGATTGCCTGATTTTTTAAACTTGCTATCTGTCCTTGAACGAAATTTATTGCTTGGCTTTTGATATTGTTTTTTATAAGTGAATCTAAGTTTCTGGCATTTGCTATTAATGTGTTGAACTTTGTGATAGGTATATTAATTTTAGTGTTTAACTTAACAATTTTGCTTAATTGATCTGCCACTGCATTTATGCTGGTCTTTTTCAGCAATTGAGTTTTGATGTCTTTCAATTCCTGTGCTGTAAGTTTTGGATTTTCTGCCTTAATCACATCCATTGATTGGTTAATGTATTTCTTTATCCTTGCTGTGCTACTTTGCCTGTCATAAGGCTCATGGGTAACAAATTCAGACACAGTTGTTTTATTTTCCACTTTGACAACTCTACCATTGTCCAACGGCTTACCGTCATCTATGTCTATCAATCCGTCGGTTACTTTTATACCTATGGCGTCGGGTTTAAGCCATCCTGGTCCCCAACTCGAACTTGCACCTATTGAATTAAAATGCACCTGCGAACCAGCAAGGTGAAATGACCCACTTGCGCCATGCAGTTGTTGTCCGGATGTGAAGGACGTGATGCCATCCCGTCCAAAGTTTCTAACAGATCCACCTTGTGAACTGTTCAATATTCCTTTTTGTCCCATTGTAAAAACGTATTCCTCTGCGTTAAGAGCCACATTTTTTTCCGATGTAAAATTAATGCTTTCTTTTGCGTGAAAATTGATATTCTTGTCACTGTGTAAATTGAAATCCTGTCCAGTCCTCATGTTGATTCCTGAATCCGAGTAAACACTTATAGTGCCGTCCCTGTCCATCTCTATGAATGCCTTCCCTGACCCATTTGCAATGTACACTGTGCCTTCTGTGTCATGCAACAATAACTGGTGCCCACTTGCAGTCCTTATTCTTGTGAGTTGATTTGTGCCATCTACTGCACCATCGTCCATCACGAAACTGTGTCCTGGATTCCTGTCTGGCCTGACTGTGGATTTGTTTAATCCTATGTTAAGCAGACGAGAGTCTTCTCGTATGGCGCCAGGCGTGTTGATTCCAAACACTCTGCTGGGTGATTCTCTCCTTGCGGAAGAGGACGTAGTTCCACGCACATTGTCTTGGACCAGTCCTTCTGCTTCCAGCTGATCTGCCAGTATATTGTTAATTGGTGTCCTCCAACTGTCCACGCTTGATAGAACCTCACCAGATTTGTACATCCTTTGGTTCTTCTCGCCTGAGGGTAAAAAATTAGTGCCGTAGTTCTTCTGTTTGGATATCCTCAGTTCTCTATTAGTGGAAGCTGATTGTAAAGTGTTCCCTGTTGATCCGTTTGCTGGCAACTGCTGGTTGACCAATGGTTTCTGCACACAACCTATCCAGAATGCAGTGGCATTAGATTGCTCGCCCTTGGCAAATATCACCAGCACCTCTGTGTCTATGTCAGGTGGCACTGCCCACATTCCATAACTGTTCTGTGATTCCTTGTAGTTGCTCTCTTCTATCTCCGTGACTGCCTCTATGCTTTTGGCACCATAGAAAGGTGAAAGGTACTGGCACCAGATAATCTGCTCCGGACCAGGCTTTGTTGTCAGTGTAATTGCAGGAATGTTGACACCCAATCTGCCCATCTTGAGCGGATCGTTGGTAACCTTGACTGTGGCTATGTACGGACCTGGATCATTGTCAACATACTTCTCATTGAAATTCTTCTGGTTGTCCTGTGTGTCTGTGAATCCTCTTGAATCGTTGTATGACATACTCTATTTTATCCTATTTTTATAACCCTGGCACATTACCATCAGCATCGTCGAGCCTTTCATTGTTTATAAACTCTTCGGTTATTTTATCGTAAATTTTCTTTCTAGCATCAGCTATGTTGACGACATTGGTTAATTTAGTAAGACTTTCTGTTGAAGAATTGGACAACACTGCTGGCACTCCTTGTCCTTGTTGATTGTTGAACCTGCTACAGTGCAGTGTCTGTAAAAATTGCCCGTTTTCAAACCTACTTTCAATTTTGTTGACCTGGTAAAGGCCATTGAAGAACAAGTTCTCGTCTCTGAATTGTTTTTCGCCACTAAACATAGTGCCTTGTTTCTCATCGATGTCGTCTGGTAATCTGTATCGCACATTGATTATGGGCTGGAACTGGTCTGAGTTGAAACCTCCCGACCCTGTGTCAAAAACTTCTTCTTTGTTACCGAATGAAACACTGTTCAGAGGACCTAACGGCACATACATGTCTTGGCATATGTAGGTGGGATCTCCCAATATATCAAGCTCTATCCTCATCATATCAACCTCAGGATTGGTCAGATAATCGTAGAACTGCTGTGCCTTGTTGTCCTCGCCTGCAATAGCGTTTAGCTTGTTCACTCCCTTGATTGATGATGGGTACTGTCTCAAAGGTAGTAAAGGTTCTGGATCTCTTTCCTGTCCAAACACATTTTTAAATGCTTCGCCTATGTGTGTGAAAAGACCTTTCTCCACATAGCCCTTGTCATCACCCCTGACGTTACGTAAGTAGTAAGCAGTTTTGTAGTTGATCCGCAAACCTTGTACGTCAACGTTGTCGCCAGTGTAGATGAAATTATATTCTTTGTGTACTTTACTGCTCCAATCAACATTTGCAACACTGGTTCCAGGTGCAATAAATTTCAATATGTGCAAACGGTATGGCACCGCCCTGTACTTTATAATCTTGGGTGACATCTTTGTTATGGGATCGATCTTATCAGGTTCGGGCGTTTCGACTGTAGTTTTTATTTTGAACCAGTTCACATATTGATTGTTGATCAACAGTTTTTCAAAATCTTTACTTTTTAAAACAGAGGCAACTTTCTCCTTGTCCTTCAGTGTTTGTTCGTTGTAATTTCCTGATGACCTGAGGTACGTGGTCCAAAAACTCTGTGCCAGTTCCTGATACCCAAGGCTACTCCTGATGGAATCTTCAAACCACTTGGTTACCGCCACTCCCGCACTGGCCACCGTTGATGCGGTCTTGATTTTTGCACTCGTGTTTGTGCCTGCCTGCTCATCCGCATCATAAAAGTCATCTTGATCTGCCACTGTGTTGGCATGCACCGTCTGAGTCTGATTCTTGTATGCTCCACCGTTTTGAAATACTTCTTCGTCTATTTCGAATTTGTATACATCTGGGAAGGTTCTCACTTCCTCTTTGATTTCATCCTCCATCTGCTTTGCTAAAACTGTTTCGGCACTTCTGGCCCAGTCACGGGAGTCGCTCGCCGATATAGGCATGCCTGTACGTGGATACTTGAATCTGTCGTCGAACGCCATGTCAGTGTAAGGCACGGCCATGACCTGGTACTTTGCGCCGCCCTCGTTGACATCAAAATCAACCCTGCTGATCAGTATTGGTATCTTACGGGTGTGACTTTTGTTGGTGCTGTGGTGTGCGTATGGTCTGCCCTGGTCGTCAAACCCCTTGAACTCTATGGTCAGCAGTAACGGAGCGTCCTGATAATCCAGGAAGCCATTTATGGCCGTTGCGGCCCTAACTTTTTCTATGAAAGTAATTGCGTAGGGTTCATGTATTTCAAATTCCATTTTTGTAAAATTTCCAAGATTACGTTCTGCATTAGGACCAACCGTGGATATCATGCTGACATTCTCAATGAACAGATCGTGTCCTCTTGAAAGGATTTTTATGCTGTCTCCGTATTGTTCGTAAAATCTTGTTTTATCTCCCTCTCTTTCAATGGTCCTGTAATCTTGATTGACTTCTTTAAAATCTTTTGTTTGCACATTAGGATTACCTATCCCACCAGTGCGGGCAATTATATCATGCACTGGGTTCGTCAAAAATTTTCGTGTTTGGAGTTCTGATTCGGTAATTCCACTTAATGTAAAAATAGTATTGAATGATGCGTACTGATGAAGTACGTTAGGCTTCAGAAACGGTTTACTGGATGAAGCAGATGTAGTGAAATCTTCGTATGCCATCCTATAATCCTAGGTCGCTGTTTACGTTGCTTGGTTTTGGCAACTGTATGGTCACTCCTGGTTTGAAATCGTAGATGGGATCCTCTATCTGGTCTGGATTACGCTGTGCGAACACCCACCAAAGCCTCGGCGTGCCATAGAGGTCATAGGCCAACAGGTCGGGCCTGTATGCATAAGTTCTCTCTATTGTGTATGATTGGTCGTCATCCTCTGCTGTCAGTGTCCTGGGGACTAATGTCTCGAGATTGATTTGGTTCTGCGGAGTTGCAAAATACGGTGATGTTGCTGAATATTTGGCCATTAGATAAATCCTATCTCCCCATCGCCCTTGCCATTCAACTCACCACGTGCAAATTCTGAAAGTGAAAAGTTTTTGATTGACTCTCTGCTGTAAATCGGTGTCACCAATACAGAAATGTTTGACAGCGTTGGCGCCCATGACTGTGATTCTCCCGCGGCCGCTGTTATGGCCTCACCAAAATCTGGACCATTGAATTGCCTGTATGGTGTGTTGCTTTGTTTAGTAGAGATGTAGTCTATGCCTGGTCTAAGCTCAACGTTGAACGTGTTCACTATCACTGGTACCTTGTTGAACATGTGATCACCGTATCCTGACATGTGCATGATCGGAGGAGGATTGCCTTTCAGGTCCTGCTTCTTACCAAAATACATCTTTGTAATTGTCCTCAAGAAGTTGACAGTTGCAACCCAATGTTTAGCATCATCAGAATTCTGTACAGGAAATTCACCAATGATGTTTAGTGAGTCTACTTGTGAGTTTTGATATGCCTGGAATGGGTAGTTGCTATGTGTCTGTGCCAACGGATTGTAGTTGGCCGAATGCTGTATGACAACTGCCGGAGTCAATGGCCAAAATATGCCACGTGAAGGTACCAAAGGAGCCAACAGATCGTTGTTGGCCAATAGTGTGTCATATACTGCATGTGCCTGTGTGGGTATCTGCAGTCTTACACGCCAGTCTTTTTTGTCGCCACGTCCTGACCATTTTGCCCTTGCGTTAACTAATCTGCTGTCCGTGGAAATACCTGCACCTGTGAGCCTGCCCAGGGTCCTGTTGAATATTCCCTGTGCCACATTCTTAAATACCTTGCCAATTGTTGCCATTTAAATGGTTGCTTTCCTTTGTAAAATTTCGTATACTTTAACTATATTTATAGGCATATTAATAGGCGCATTTAATTCCCATACGACACATCAACAGACCTGTTTGTGGTCATTCACACTAATATAAAGAGAAAGATTTATGAAGAGAGTAAAGTACCTTAACAACCGAGATCTGTTGGCACAAATACACGCCAGTAAGAACACATACTGCTCATACGTCACAACCGAGGACGCACAGTATGACCTAATAGTGCCAAACCTAAAGAAGGTCAACGCCAGTGCGGTGGCACAGGCACGTAAGGCCAAGGCCAAGAGACTAACGCAAGAAGCATGGGAACAGGCTAAAGAGGCCGGGCTGAAAAAAATTAAACTGGCAGACTACACAGTGTCTCCGAGAAAAATAGACAAAACAGATTTGGTATTCAGGGTAATGATGTTCGATCACGTGCCCATGGACGCCGAAAGGAAGAAGAATCCTAAGACCACGGCGGACCATCACAGCAAGGTAAACTTCCCTCCTTTCCAACACTACAAATTTGACAAGAAAGACAAATTGGTCTGCGTTGGCAAGTCACACTGGGTGGCCGGCATGAACAACGGGCACTTCTCTGTGGATCACGGCAAGATGACCAACCAGCTGGCAATGATGTACATGAAACTGTGCGAGAGATACGGAACGAGGGCAAACTGGAGAGGCTACACATACAATGACGAGATGCAATCGCAGGCACTGATGCAACTGTCACAGATCGGCCTACAGTTTGATGAATCAAAATCGGACAACCCATTTGCATACTACACAGCGGCAATAACAAACAGTTTCACAAGAATATTGAATATCGAAAAAAAAAATCAATCCATACGTGATGACCTGTTGGAATACAACGGCATGATGCCAAGCTTCACAAGACAGAACGAGAATGATGTAAGCACACCGTCTTACAAAAGGCGAATGAAAAATGTGCATGGCGACGTACATGCAGTAAACAAAACCACGTTGGCAAAATTGAACAAGACCCTGAAGAAAAAGGGCAAACTGGATTCCGAGGATTTTGAAGGAATAAAATTTAAAAACAAAATAGATATGACTAATCACAAACCAATTGTGAAGAAGAAATGGTAAAATATGTTTTTTAAGAAAGTAGCTTGTTTCACTGACATACACTTTGGAATGAAGGGCAACAGTCGTGTACACAACGATGATTGTGAGTCATTCATACATTGGTTCATTGAGCAGGCCAAGTCTCATGGCTGTGAAACTTGTATATTCCTAGGTGACTGGCATCATCACAGATCCGCAACAAATGTTTCAACGATGAATTACACGGTGTCTAACATGGAGAGATTAGGCAAGGCATTCGAGAAAGTTTATGTGATAATGGGGAACCATGATCTGTATTACAGAGATAAAAGAGAAATTAATTCAATGGAATACATCAGAAACATTCCAAACATACACATTGTAAACGAATGGTTGGTAGAGGATGATGTTGCAATCATACCATGGGTGGTGCAGGATGAATGGAAGAAGATAGAAAAAATGAAGCAGAAATATGTGTTTGGGCATTTCGAACTCCCGTATTTCAAAATGAACGCAATGGTAGAGATGCCGGACGTAGGAGGCATACAGACAGATCATTTCGCGGGCTGTGGCATGGTGTTCTCAGGACACTTCCACAAAAGACAGTACATGAAGAACGTAACATACATGGGCAATGCATTTCCACACAACTACGCAGACGCTTGGGATGATGACCGTGGTATGATGATTTTAGAATACGGCGGTGAACCAAAATATATCAACTGGCCAGACATGCCGAGATACATCACAATAAAGGTGTCGCAACTGTTGGAGGACCCAGACAAGTACCTAAAGCCGAGAATGTACGTGAGAGTCACACTAGACATAAAAATTTCATACGAAGAAGCAAACTTTGTTAGAGAAACATTCATAGAAAAATACCAATTGAGAGAACTGCAACTTATACCTGAGCAAGTGGACAATGCACAACAACCATTGGTAGAAGTGCAAAAGTTTGACAGCGTTGATCAAATCGTTATCAAACAGTTACAAGGTGTAGACTCTGAAGTCTATGACAAAAACGTATTAACAGCAATTTACAACGATCTAGATGTCACGAATTAGTAAAAAGAAATTGATAAAAGTTTTAAAAGGTGAACTCGAACAACCTGTAACTAAACAATCACTTTTGGATCAACTCGCAAAACCTATAACACAGGAAGAGTGGCTGAAAGGATACAGAGAATGGAAGAAGAAACAACTTGCTAACAATTAGAGAACTAACAGTAAAAAACTTCATGAGCGTGGGCAATCAGGTCCAGGCAATAGATTTCTCCAATAAAAGTTTGGTACTTGTAATTGGTGAGAACATGGACCTAGGAGGAGATGATGCAGGTGCGAGAAATGGTACTGGTAAGACCACAATCATAAACGCATTAAGTTATGTGTTCTTTGGTGAAGCACTCACAAACATCAGAAGAGATAATCTTGTTAACAAGACCAACGAAAAAGGTATGTTGGTAAGTGTCAAGTTTATAAAAAACAATATCGAGTACACTATCGAAAGAGGAAGAAAGCCTCAGATATTTAAATTCTATGCAAACAACATCGAGCAGAATCTAGAGAGCAATGAAGCACAGGGCGAAAACAGAGAAACACAACTGGAAATAAACAGATTGATGGGGATGACCCATGCTATGTTTAAAAACATAATTGCGTTGAACACCTACACACAACCATTTCTATCTACCAAACAGGCAGAACAAAGAGAGATTATAGAGCAGTTGCTTGGAATAACTTTGCTTTCGCAAAAGGCAGACTTGTTGAAAGAGAAACAAAAAGCAACAAAACAGATGCTGGGCGAAGAAAAAATGAAGATAGAGGCCAAAGTATCGTCGAATGAAAAGATACAGGAATCTATCGAAAGCCTAAAGATAAGGTCAAACGCTTGGCAAAATCAAAAAGATCAGGATTCCAAAAACTTTGCAGAAGCGATTGCGGAACTGGAAAAAGTAGACATCAAAGCAGAACTGGACGCACACAAACGTCTGCAGAAACACAACGAAAACTACATTAAATTATTAAGTTTACAAAAAGAAAAAGCATATCACGAAGACTCATACACAAAAGCAAAAAGCACAGTGGACAAGACTGAAAGTGATTTAGAGTATGCCGCACAACAAAAATGTCCAACTTGCGAACAAGAATTGCATGATGACAAGCACGAACAGTTGGTCGGCAAACTAAAAACAACATTGACTGAATCAAAAGAATACAGTGCTAAACTAGAAAGCGATCTTGCAAAAATACAACAGGACATAGATGCGATAGGTGACTTAGGCAACACGCCGGACACATACTACGACACAATGGACGAAGCATACAATCACAAAGGATCCTTGAAGGACTTGAATCGTCAGCTGGAGCAAAACGAAAAGAAAGAAGACACATACGCAGAACAGATAGCAGAAATGAAAAAATCTGCGATACAGGAGATAGATTACGAGAAAGCAAACGAGCTGGAAGATCTGCACAGGCACCAAGACTTCCTTTACAAATTGCTGACAGCAAAAGACTCTTTTATAAGAACCAGAATCATAGAGCAGAATTTGACTTATCTTAATCAAAGACTGGCATACTTCCTGGGCAAAGTAAAACTGCCACACACAGTGACTTTCCAATCTGATCTGAGTGTGCGTATCGAGGAACTGGGAAGAGAGCTGGACTTTGATAATCTTAGTAGAGGTGAAAGAAACAGATTGATATTAAGTTTAAGTTGGGCATTCAGAGATGTATGGGAGAGCCTTTATCAACAGATCAACTTGCTGTTCATTGACGAACTTGTGGACGCCGGCATGGACATATCAGGAGTTGAGAGTTCCATGGCAGTGCTGAAAGACATGAGCAGGACGCAGAAGAAGAACATATTCCTGATCTCACACAAGGACGAATTGGTGAGCAGAGTGAACTCTGTGTTAAAAGTGATCAAAGAGAATGGCTTTACAAACTACGCCAATGATGTTGACATTATAGTATGACGACGCTAATCACAGGTGGAAACGGAAATCTAGCAAACAGCTTGAAAAAATACGTGGATGGTGATTACTACGGCAAAGACATGTTAGATCTCGCCGACAGAAACTGTTTGAGAAATTTACACACATATGACGTTCTTATCCATACTGCCACAGGCAGTTCTAAAATTAATGACAACTTGCCATTGCTGTTTTCCAAAGCAAAAAAAATATTTGTGTTTACAAGCAAACAAGGAACGTTCTTGAACTGGAAGAAAACAGGCCCAATCGAATAT
>Ga0209535_1001882_pt1 | contig 13937 bp, 10 predicted proteins | sample LinPmetageLP28_FD_184041 | JGI IMG/M metagenome (GOLD analysis project Ga0209535, IMG submission 184041) | Marine viral communities from the Pacific Ocean - LP-28 (SPAdes) (version 2) | ecosystem: Environmental > Aquatic > Marine > Oceanic | place: Pacific Ocean | collected 2009-08-22 | reverse complement strand
CGAGCCGATGACGCTGAGCGAATTGCCCCGAGCCCTGATCAAGTTCCACAAGAAGAAGCTCCAAAGGAAGAAGTCGCATCATTAAAGGCACAAAAAGAATTAGCCAGAAGAGTGCTTTCACGAAAAAGACTCCTGCCGTTTGTAGAAAGGTTTAATCCAGACTATGCTGCTGGTTGGGTGCACAAAGACATTTGCCAGCGCCTCGAAAAGTTTAGTCAAGATGTAGTAGATCGAAAATCTCCTAGGTTAATGTTGTTTATGCCGCCACGACATGGAAAATCAACACTAGCGAGTATTGCTTATCCAGCATGGCACTTAGGCAGAAATCCAAAACATGAATTTATAAGTTGCTCGTACTCTGGATCGTTAGCGATGTCTTTCAGTAGAAAGGTCCGTCATTTACTGCGGGAGCCATTATATAAGAATGTATTTACCGAAGCAAAATTAGACCCAACTTCACAATCAGTTGAAGCATGGTTGACTACCAAAGGTGGTGGTTATGTAGCAGCTGGTGTTGGTGGTGGTATTACAGGTAAAGGGGCCCACGTACTTGTAATCGATGACCCTGTAAAAAACAGGGAAGATGCAGAATCAGATTTTAATAGAGATAATGTTTGGGATTGGTATACATCAACGGCGTATACACGTCTTGCTCCTGGGGGAGGGATACTTGTAATTTTAACAAGATGGCACGATGACGATTTAGCTGGACGTTTACTTCGCGGGGCCGCGGATGGTGGTGATGAATGGGAAGTGGTTAAATATCCAGCAATAGCAGAAGCGGATGAAGAGTACAGAAAGATGGGCGAAGCTCTACACGAAGATCGTTATAACTTACCATCATTAGAAAAAATTCAGAGAGCCGTTGGCCCTCGAGATTGGTCAGCGTTATATCAACAGAACCCAGTGTCAGATGAAGGTGATTACTTTACAAGAGGTATGATCAGGTACTATGACCCAGCGGATATAGATTTTGGCAGGATGAAATTTTATTGTGCATGGGACTTGGCTATTGGACAAAGGGACAGAAATGACTATTCAGTTGGGTTAGTAGTTGGTGTAGATGAGTACGATAATTTGTACATAGTTGATTGTGTACGCGGCAAGTTTGATGGCTTTGAAATTGTAGAAAGAATTTTAGACTTGTATGAACAGTGGAGACCAGCCATAATTGGTATTGAGAAAGGTCACATAGAGATGGCGCTCGGTCCTTTCTTGGAAAAAAGGGTAAGAGAGCGTAAACTATATGAAGCGTATTTCAAAGATTTGAAACCGGGAAGGCGTGATAAAGAAGCGAGGGCTAGAGCTATACAAGGTAGAATGCAACAAGGAATGGTTCGAATTCCTAAAGACGAAGTTTGGACTGGTCCGCTAGTCGCTGAACTTTTGCGTTTTCCAAATGGGGTACATGATGACCAAGTTGATGCTTTAGCATGGGTGGGTTTAATGATGGCTGAGTTTGCTACATATAGTGAACCAGTTGAACATATTCCTTCATGGAAAGATAAACTTCGACATCTTACAAATAATAGTAAAGATAAAACAGCAATGAGGGCATAATGCCAGACGCAAGATATAAAAAGAAACAAAGAAAACTAAGTGGCGAAGAAGAACATCGTATTTGTCGAAATCAATGGGACCGCTACAAAAGAGCAAGGGACAATGGGCACTTAGAGTACATTGATATAGCTCAAAAATGTGACTCTTTTTATAGAGGCGAGCAATGGGATCAAATGGACATTGCTGCTTTAGATGAAGAAGGCAGACCTGCACTTACAATTAACACTATCTTACCAACTGTAAACACAGTTATAGGAGAGCAGACCACAAGAAGGATGGACATCAACTTTAAACCTAGAAGAAATGGGGATGAAGAAACAGCAGTTGTCTTAAATAAATTATTCAAGCAAATTGGCGATAATAACAAATTAGATTGGATAGAAAGCCAAGTATTTACAGATGGGCTAATACAAGATCGTGGTTACTTCGATATAAGAATGGATTTTAATGACCATATGGAAGGTGAAATAAGAATTAAAGCTAAAGACCCTTTAGACATTTTAATCGACCCCGATGCAAAAGAATGGGACCCCGCTACTTGGGATGAAGTTTTTGAAACTAGGTGGATGACAACAGATGAGATTGAAGAAATATATGGGCAAGATAAAGCAGATAAACTAAGAGTTATTGCTGAAAATGGTTCTAGCTTTGGTCTAGATTCTGTTGAGTATGAAGAAAATAGGTATGGGGAAGTTAACAACGGACTTGAATATAGGGAAGATGCTACATCTGACCCTGAAGAAGTCGGTGCGGTTAGAGCTATAAGAGTATTAGAAAGGCAACATCGTAAACTTATGATGTGTGAGTTTTACGTAGACCCACAGACAGGCGATATGCGTGAAGTACCGATGGAGTGGTCTAAATCTAAAACAAATAAATTTGCTAAAGATTTTAATTTAGGAATTATAGAAAAATTAATTAAAAAAGTCAGATGGACTGTTACTGCTGACAAAGTAGTTCTTCATGATGATTGGTCACCTTATTCTGATTTTACAATTGTTCCTTATTTTCCATATTGGAGAAGAGGCAGACCATTTGGTATGGTAAGAAATCTTTTATCTCCTCAAGAACAATTAAACAAGATATCTTCACAAGAATTACACATTGTGAATACAACTGCTAATAGCGGTTGGATGGTAGAGTCAGGATCATTAGTAGGAATGACTGCAGATGATTTAGAAGAACACGGGGCAGCAACTGGGTTAGTTCTAGAATATAATAGAGGTTCTAATCCACCTTCTAAAATACCCCACAACACAATTCCTACCGGATTAGATCGTATTGCACAAAAAGCCGCGTTTAATGTTAAAGAAATAAGTGGGGTTAGTGACTCTATGTTAGGTTCAGATAGCCCAGAAGTTTCTGGAGTTGCTATAAGAGCTAAACAAGAACGTGGTGCTTTAATGATACAAGTACCTCTAGACAACTTGACTAAAACTAGACAGTATTTAGCTGAAAATATGTTAGGTCTAATACAAAGGTTTTATACAGAAGAAAGAATTATACAAGTAACTAATGAAGAAGACCCAATGAAACCTCGTGAACCTATGGTTATAAATGAAATGACTCCAGAAGGTATTGTAGTAAATGACCTTACACTTGGGGAATATGATGTGATTGTAGGTACAGCACCAGCAAGAGATAACTTCGATGACATACAGTTTGCACAAGCACTTGAATTAAAACAAATGGGTGTGCCGATTCCAGATGATGTTATCATTGAGTATTCTAACTTACAAAGAAAGAATGAATTAGCTCGAAGGATAAGAGTAATGACTGGTCAAGAACCACCAACAGAAGAAGAGGCGCAAATTATGCAATTCCAAGCAGAAGCACAAATTCAACAAATTCAGTTACAATTAGCACAACTAGAAGCTGAAGTCGGCAAAACACAAGCCGAAGCACAACTAAGTATGGCTAAAGCACAAGATATCGCTATGGACCCACAAATAGAAATGCAGAAACTACAAGCACAAATTCAATTGAAACGAGAAGAACTCGAGTTAAGAAGGACTTTATCTTCTGATACTAATCAGATGAGAAGAGGTCAGTCGGATACTCAAGCAGCAGCCAAAATGGCTGCGACAGTATTAACTAATAAATAACTATAGGAGAGTTAGATATGGCGAAGACAAAAGTGCAATCAGCAGAAGAAGGGTTTGATATTACTTATGAAGGTGTGCCAGGTGCAGACAGCATGACAGAAGAAGAGGCATCACCATTTACAGAAGATTTAAGCTTTGGTTTAGATGGAGAAGGAAATCCAATTGAAGAGGAGACAGATGAAGACTCAGAAGAAACTAATGAAGTTGAAGAAACAGCAGAAGAAGATTCAGAGGAAGAAACAGAAGTTGTTGCAGAAGAGGAAGGAGAGCCTGTTGGAGAAGAAACAAATGAGGAACCAACAGAAACAGATACTGATGCAGATGTTGCAGAGCTTCAAGAAGAACCAGTTCAGGAAGTAGAACAGAAACAAAAATCTCCTATGGTTCCTAAATCTAGATTAGATGAAGTTTTAGCAAAACAAAAAGCATTGCAAAAACAACTAGACGAGCAAGTTGCTCAACAGGCGCAAGCGCAAGCCGAAGCACCTGAATATGATTTTGATTCTAAAGAGCTAGAGTACCAACAGTTAGTTTTAGATGCTGAACCTGAAAAAGCTAGTGCTCTAAGACAAGAAATTAGACAAGCAGAAAAAGAAACGATGATGTTTGAAATGCAACAACAAATGGGGCAGACAGTACAACAAAGCCAAGAAGCCGTTCAGTTGCAAACTACTGCTCAAATTATACAAGAACAGTATCCTATTTTAGATGAGAACAGTGCTGACTATGATGAAACAATTGCTAACGAAGTTGTAGAACTCCGCGATGCGTTTATTGTTCAAGGTTATCAAGCATCAGATGCTTTAACAAAAGCTACTGGCTATGTTATAAAAAATAATGCACCTGTTGCACAAGAGGCCGTACAACCAAAAAGTAATGTACAGACTATAGAAAAAAAGAAGGCTGCAACTGTTAAAAAGAAAATAGAAGCTTCTCAAGCACAGCCACCTGAGTTAAAAGGACAAGGCAATGCTGAAAGAGGAGAAGGAACATTAGATGTAGATGCTTTATCAGAAGATGAGTTCAATGCGTTACCTGTAGAAACTTTACGTAGATTACGTGGTGACTTTGGATAAACACTGATATAGTATATAAGAATTCGTTAAGTCAGAACGACATCTGGCCCTGATCGTTACAGGTTAAACAACGTATTTCGTCTATCAAGACGTAAAACGGTTCGAGGTCGCTCTCGTAAAAGTGGCGAAGTCGTCCCCTCACGACACGAGGTATACGGGTTAATTTTGTCACCCCAATAAGTTGGCAGGTAATAGTAACGTTTAAATAACTTAATATAGGAGAAGCTATAATGGCTAATACTAATTTTGCGTCACTGACCTCCGAACAACTAACGGCTTGGTCACGTGATTTCTGGCGCGTTGCTCGTAATATGTCTTTCATCAACCAATTTGCTGGTTCTGGGTCCAATGCTATGGTCCAAAGAATAAGCGAACTTACTAAATCTGAAAAAGGAGCTAGAGCTGTGTTAACACTTCTAGCCGATATGACAGGTGATGGTATTACTGGAGATAATACTCTAGAAGGTAATGAAGAGTCATTGCGTGCATTCGACATAACTGTTCAACTAGATCAACTCAGGTTTGCTAACAGACTTGCAGGAAGACTAGCTGATCAAAAATCTGTTGTTAATTTCCGTGAACATTCTAGAGATGCTCTTGCTTACGCAATAGCTGATAGAATAGACCAATTAGCGTTTTTAACGCTTTCTGGGATTGCGTTCACGAATAAAAACAATGGTGCATTAAGACCTGTTTACACTTCAGGTCAAAATCTAGGTGATCTCGCTTTTGCTAGCGATGTTTCAGCGCCTACGTCTAATAGACATAGAAGATTTGATGCTACCAATGGTATCGTAGCTGGTGATATTACTGCAACTGCTGCAGCTGATAAACTAACTTATGCTGCTATTGTGGATTTAAAAGCTTACGCTAAAGATAACTACATCCGTGGTGTCAGAGGTTCAGGCAACGACGAGATATTCCATCTTTTCGTAACTCCACAAGTAATGGCTGACCTTAAACTTGATTCAGACTTTTTAACTAACGTTAGAAATGCTGGAATAAGAGGACCACAATCAAGCTTGTTTGCTGGTTCTTCTAGTTTAATGGTTGACGGTGTAATGGTACATGAATTCAGACATGTATTTGATACTTCAGGAGCTACTTCTGGTGCATCAAGTAATGCTGGTTCTGCGGGCTATAAATGGGGCGCTGACGCCAACATTAATGGTTCAGCTTGTATCTTTGCAGGTGCTCAAGCTCTTGCTATGGCTGATATTGGTTTACCAGAAATGGTTGAAGACAACTTCGACTATGGTAACCAAAATGGTATCTCTATTGGCAAGATTTTTGGCCTTAGAAAACCAAAATATCAAAGTGACATCAACGGTTCTGTTGAAGACTTTGGTGTAATTAGATTAGATGTTGCTTACGCATAATCGAGTCTTAATTAAAGTGGGAGCCATCTTTGGGTGGCTCTCCTTTATTTTTTAATTTAGGAGTAATTATGAAAATAATAGCAGACGAAGATATGTATATATCATCAACTTGGGGAGCATCTATTAGATTATATGCTGGTCAAGTAAAAGAAGTTGGGGATGATTTAGGTTTATTAGCATTAACAGAAGGCGCTAGAAGACTTGAAGATTCACCTCTTAGGAATCCTTCTTTACTAGCTAGAGAAGAAGAAATTGTTGAAGACGCAGTAGTAGTGGAGATGAGTAATGAACATGATACCGAAAACGGTGAGGATCAAGCAGAGGTTGAAATACCAGGAGAGCTTGAAACGCAAGAAACAGATAGAGAAGAAAAATTAAGAGCTGCAATGGAGCAGATTTTAGATGAAGGGTCACCTAAAAGTTTTACTTCTGAAGGGTTACCTAAACAGTCTGTAATTAAAACAGTGTTTGGGGAACAAATTAGCGCAGACGAAAGAGATGAAGTTTGGGCAGAGATGATAGTAGATAGAGAAGAAGATTAATGGCATCAGTAACAACCGGCGCAAACATACTAGCTAGAGTAGAAAGTATATTACAGGACACTTCAAATGTAAGATGGACTGAAGCCGAGTTGTTAAATTATCTTAATGATGGGCAGAGGGAGATTGCTAATCTTGCTCCTTCCGCCACTGCTACACATACTAATCTTGCATTGGTAGTGGGTACAAAACAAACACTACCTGATGATGGATTAAAATTAATCGATGTAGTTCGTAACATGTCAGCAGCTGGTAGCAGTGCTACAGGTAAAAGAACCATTAGGTTAGTATCTAAAGATATTATAGATACACAAAATCCTGATTGGCATAACCCTACAGTTACAGGAGATGCTACTCATAGTACAACTGTTAAACATTTTATGTTTGATGAAAATGATCCTTTAAACTATTACGTTTATCCAGGCGCATCTTCTACAAGTACTTTTATTGAGCTTGTATATTCTAAAAGACCTACAGATTTAGCTAACACGTCTGCAACAATAGCAGTCCCAGATAATTATTCTAATGCTCTTATAGACTACACTTTATTTAGAGCTTTTATAAAAGATGCTGAATATGCAGGCAATGCACAAAGAGCTGCAACACACTATCAATTGTTCACTGTCAGTGTAACTGGCAAAGCGCAAATTGATGCTTTAATTAAACCCGATATACAAATAATGAGTAATGGCTAGTTTTGAATCCTTCATGAAAGATGTATTACCTTACGTACCTGGGTGCCCAGATACGGTTGTAGAGAATGCATTACGATCTTCATCAATTGAACTTTGTGAAAAAGCTGCGGTATTCACTAAAGAGTTAGACCCTATAAGTACAGTAGCAGGTATATTTGAGTACGAATTTGGGCAACCCGCTGGTACTAAAGTAGACAAGATTATTTGGGCTATATATAACGGAAAAGATTTAGAAGCTATAACTCCTAGAGGTTTAGAAAGTAGAAAACCTAAATGGAGAGAGTCTAGTAATTTATCAACTCCTGAATTCTTTATGCAACAGTCACCCGATTTATTTTGGGTAGTACCTATACCTGATACAAATTTAACTAATGGAGTTATTTTAAATGTTTCTTTAAAACCTTCTAGATCATCTAACAATATTGCTACAGAAATTGCAGACGATTACAGAGATGGAATTATTTTTGGTGCATTGTATAGATTATTACGTATGCCTGCTAGAGATTGGACTGATCCTAATGCAGCTAGAGATTATGCAGGTTTATTTGCTAGTACAGTTAAAGAAGCTGAAATAAAAGCTAGAAGGGCTGATATAGGCGTTGGCAGAACAGTTAGATATTCTGGAGTCGGTGTATCCGCTTCTAGAAGGTATCGGAGGTATGGTTCCGAAAAAGGTTAGATGGAGTTAAAAGTGGACTTAGCTAGTAAAACAAAAGTTGAAGAGCTACAATTTACTGACATACGGAGTTGCTGGGAAGACATAAAACCTGGAATAGTAGAAATACTAGAACAGGATAAATTCCCAACTATAAGACCAGAAGAGGTTTATAGCGAGTGTGTTAATGGAAGGGCTTTTTTGTACACTTCAAAAGATGCATTTGTTATTCTTACTTTAGAAGAAGATGAGTTTATGGAAGAAAAAAGATTAATAGTTTGGCTAGGTTATGCATATGAAACAGGTTCGTACTTGTGGGTATCTCACAAAGACTGGTTCAATGAGTTAGCTAAAAAATTAGAATGCCAATATATAGTGGCTAAAAGTAATACTAAAAAACTTAGTAATTATTTTTTACGAACTGGCTGGGAGCTAGAAACCAGAGTGTTTAAAACAAAGGTGAAATAAAATGGGATTAAAAAGTAAACCTAAAAAAGAAAAGTATCAAGCATCTCCAGATGAGAAATACCAAGAAATGGTGGGTGCCGAAACTGCAAAACGTGGGTCCATGTTAGCTAATACAGCTATAAGTGGTCTTGCAGCAGAAGCAAACAAAGATAGAACCCAAGAGTTTCAAAACATTGCAGCGGCTGACACTATGCAAGCTCAAACTGGCGGTAGAATTCAAAATGTAGCTATGAATTTAGATTTAGGTAAAACTGCTGAAGATACAAAACAACTATTTAATTCAGCTAGACTAGGTGAGCTTACAGCTGCAAAAACTTCTGACAAACTAAGAAAAGCAGCAATAGATTTAGGTAATAAACAAGCTACTTCTGCATCACAAGGTTTTGGTCAGCTAGCTAGATTGTCAGCAAAAAATACAATAGGTGATATGAGGAATCAACAAAATCTTAGAGGGGCAATAGCAGGTGCATATATGAAACCCCTAGGAGCTATTTATTCAAATATACAAGACACTAAATCTACTTGGTATGGAGGGGAAGTAAAACCATGATAGGCAATATGATGAAAAGTGTTATGGGTAATATATCTAAAGAGCAAAATGAGTTTGGTGGGGCTAGAAGTACGCAGTCTCAAGTTACAAGACAACAATTTGAAGACTACAAAAAACTTGTGCAGCCTGAAGAAGATAAATTAGTACAGCTAACTACTGATACTTCTATTATTGATAGTGCATCTGATAGAGCAACTAATGCGTCTAATGTACAAGAGGGCACTACACAAAGAAATATAGAACGTTATGGGTCTGAATTAACGCCAGCACAAAGACTAGAACTTAGTAAACAACAGAACAGGAATAGAACACTTACTGATATTAGTGCACAAAATTTTGCACGAAGAGATCAAATGCAGAGGAACTTAAACAACCTTTTAACACTAGGTAATACGGGTGTTCAACAACAGATAAGAGGGAATCAAATGTTAGGCATTGCTTCTGGAAATGAAGCAGCTAGACAATCTGCTTTTAAACAAGATCAAGCAAACTCAAGAGCACAAAGGGCTAATACATTAGGCACTGTTGCTATGTTAGCACTAACAATATAAGAGATAATTATGGCAATCAATCCAGATACACTTTTAAAAAACTTTGATATTGGTAGAGCTGCTGGTATAAGAGGCGCGCAGTTCCGTCAACAACAAAGAGAAAAACTTTCAAAAGAAAATTTAATAGCCTTAGATGAAGCTGCTCAAGTTGGTGAACAGCTTGGCATGTTTTCTAAAGATTCTGAAAATGCTTTAGTTATGGGTGATAACTTTTTAATGGATGGTCCAGAAGCTGATGAAGTAAGAAAAACTTTTTTTAATAATACTGCTATAGGGAAAACAATAAAATTTAAAAACAAAAACGGCAGTATTGATCAAGCTAAATTAAATAAGTTTATTGAGATGCAAAACGGTGAAGTAGCTCTTGAGCTAGAAAGACCTGATGGTAAATTAGTTCCTGCTACGGAAGATGCAGGTGAAGCCCCAGATGATCCAGTAGTAACGCTACCTTCTAATGCTATTAAAGAACTATTGTCTCCTGCAATGACTGAATTTAATGTAGAAAGAGAACCCGGTTACTACAATAGAATAGGACAGGCTAATGCAATGGTTGGCTTAAGCTCTGATAAGAGAGAGCTTAACAAAATATTAGCTGACAAAGACATGATTGATAGGATTAGGGCCGGAGAGGCTAGTAATTTAGACCCTGTAGAAATGCGTAATATTTTAATAGACCGTTTAAATACAGAGATCGACACAGCGGTTGAAAAAGATGATTTTGCAACAGACCCAAGAGATGGGGCTAGTTATGGAGTTGCACCTGGAGATAACTTAAAAAATAGAATAGTTTCAGCAGCTACGGGTAAAGGTGTTGTACTACCCGACGAACCTGAAATGTCGGAAGAAGATCAGATGAATACTCCATATACGACATCTACTTGGAACGCAGTTACAGGGTCAGCAAAAGTAATTGGATCAGGTATCGTATCAGGCGCGGGTACTGTAGCTGAAACATTTTCTAATATTTGGGGTGCTACTCCAAACGACGTAAGAAACCTTACAACAGATATAAAAGCTGGTCTAAAAAAAGGAGGTCCAGCTGCTATTACAGCTATTGATTCTGCAGCAAAAAATTTAAACAATAAATTTAAAGGGTCTGATAAAAATATTCAAGCATTACAAAACACAACTGATGAAATAACCCGTTTAGAAAGTGCTACAGACTCTATAAAAGGTACTAATAAATGGAAGGCGCTTTATGCCCAAGCAAATTCTAAAAAAGATAGGTTATTAGCTCAAGGTTATAAGCTAGGACAAGACATCGATACTCAAAAAACTACTATAAGTAGGGCAACAAATACAGTTGTTCAAGAGCCAGGACCTGACTCTACTTTAAAAAGAGGAGAGATTGAACCTCGTCAATTAATTATGGAAGATTTTGAAGCTAAATTACAAAGACATTTAAAAAACCCTACGCAAGCAGATTTAGATGAGTATGCAAAAAATCAAATAGCCGATGTTTTAAAGGAAAAGGGTGTTAATAGCTATGAAGAGTTAATAACATCTAAACAATTAAATTATGATCAGAAAAAAATAGCAATTCTAAACATGTCATTTGAAGCTTATAAACAGTTTCAAGAAGCTAGAGGTGTAAACGAAGCTAGGTCTTTATACGGCGCAACTGGTCCAGCTTACTATCAAACTATGTACCAAGATTTAATAAATGGAGCGCCTGGTTTAACTACAGACCAAGTAATTGATAATGCAAGAAAACAAGATGAGTACAATCTTAAAGTAAATGAATATGTTAATGACTTAGGTCAAGAACAACTAACTTTACTAGAAGGTCTTAACGAAGACTATCAAGATTTTACTGAAAAACTTTACCCAACTGGTTTAAATTCTCCAGATTTAAATTCAGGTAATTTTAAAGCTGCCTACCAAAAAATTCTAAATAATGTTAAAAAATTCCAAACTATAAGAAGGCAAAATCCTAATGCCCCAATTTCAGATGCTGAAAGAGCCGCATATGATGCCTATCAACAAGCTACTGATGAAGTTCTTATTCAAATTGCAGCTAGAGACCATGAAAATAAATGGCCTATTATACAAAGAGACTTTCACTGGTTTGGTCTTATAGATGGTAGCCATGGCGCCAGTGACTTAGCAATAGGTGGTAAAAGATTAGACATAGGTCCAGATATTGTCAAAGGAAGTATGAGAGGGATAACACTAAATAATGGTGGAGAGCTAGAGCTTAATAGAAACAGAATAGAAGATATCTTAGGGGATGGGTCTGTAGCTCAATTACAAGAGTACGCTAAATATTTTGACAGTGTAGGATATTATGCGTCACACATAAATAGGAAATAATAAGTGTGGCTGAAAATAAAAACGATACTTTTTTTACTGACCTAGTAAATTCTACTATAGACCCCACACGAAATGTTTCTGATAGGAGAGAACGTATTCAAGATATGGATGTTGATTTTAGCGATCCAAATCTTATACCTATGTCCAACGTGAGACCAGGTAGAACACAAAGGGTAAACGACACTAGAGGCGAAAAATTTAGTTCTGCTGTAGCAGCTGGCGCTGAAGGTATGGGCGCTAATTTATCTTTTGTAGATGCAGCTTTCCAAGCGTTAACTGGTGACGAACGAGAAATGGAAGAAGCATTAGTTAAGGCTAGAAGACAACAACAAAATGCAGCTTATTATTTAGAAGGCACTGAAGGGTTTTCTGAGTTTTTGGACGAACCTACCGTAGAGGGGTTCTTAGATCAAACAACTTTAGCAGTAGGACAGTTTTTACCATCTGTTGTTGCAAGTCTAGGGTCTGCTGCTGTCGGTGCAACATTAGCACCCTTAATAGGTGTCGGTGGAACAACTGCAGCAGTTACTGCAGCTGGAAGTGGGGCTATTCTAAGAGGCGCAAGCGTCGAAGCTGCTAAAAAAATTATGAAGCAAGCTTGGTCACGAAAAGCTAACAAGCTGGCAAGTAAACAAGCGGATTATGATGATCTTGTTAAAGGTTCATACCCCTTAATGCAAAAACTTTTAGGTAGACCCGGAGTTGGTAGACAAACGAGAGTAGGTGCTGTTACAGGCGCAGGGCTCCAAGAAGGAACACAAGGTGCTGGTATAACGTTTGGGGAGTTTGCAGACCAAGACATGACAGGTGCTAGAGAAGCAGCAATTAGTTTTGGTGTTGGTGTTCCTTATGCAGCTCTAGGATTAACTGGTGAGGCTGCAGCAGGATATGCGGTTCTTGCTCCATTAGCTAGAATAGCAAAACAAAGATTGAAGACCGCTCCTAAATCACAGAAAGCTGGTTTAAGAAGTCTTATATCTGATATAGCTAGAGTAACTCCTAAAGAAGTAGCTAAAGGTTTTGGTATTGGTGGTATTGGTGAAGGTATAACAGAAGTAGCTCAAGAAGGAATAACAGTTACACAAAGGTCTTACATTGATCCAGAGTTTAGTAAACAAGACGCAAAAATGGATTTGATGGAAGCTGCTTTCATGGGTTTTATGGGCGGGGGTGTTCTTGGTGGTGCGGGTAGAGGAGTAACAGGAACAGCGAGAGAACTAATACAAAACGCTAGAGAAAAAGCGGAATCAGTAAAAGACAATATTGAAGCGTCTGTTGATGAGGCTTCTGAAGAAACTAATCCTTCCGACCTAGAAAAAATAAATGGTGCCTTACTAGACCGAGAACAGAAAAAACAAGGAAAAAAAGTAGCTGGTACGCCTTTAGAAACAGGCACACAAATGGAATTGGATTTAGGTTCAGAACAAGCATACCCTGAGTTAGATAACCCACCAGGAAGTCCACGTCAGAAGTTAAGCCAAATGCTAGAAGATGGTGAAACTGCTCCTGAACCAACATCTAATATAGTTGCTCAAATAAAATCTATGTTGAATGGTAAGCATAAGCGTAATGCTGTTTGGATAGAAGAAGGGCATCCAGTTCCTACTAAACAACAGTTATCTTCTATACTTAACTACGATGAAAGTAAATTATTTAGGGGAGAAGTAGAAGGTAAAGGAACTATAATTGCTTTGAACAGTTCAATAGTTAATGACGTTATGGATAGCAATGCGGATGATAGTTCGTTAGCTAGAGCTCTGCAAATGACCGAATCTAAAAATGCTACACACGACAGGGTCGTTCCAGCATATGACCAAGAAGGTAATAGAATTCATGCTGAAACTACTAATGAAGTAAATCAAGCAACAGTAATTGCAAACGTACAAGCCATGTACCCAGACGCGCGTGTAGACGGGGCATATGACCCACAAGAAATTATTCAAGAAACTAATGAACAAGTTTTAGAAGAAGGCCCTGTACAAGTACAGCAAGCTATACAAGAAATTGCAGAAGCTGAGAATGATCCAGTATCTATTGCTAAAGCTT
>Ga0209535_1001881_pt1 | contig 13940 bp, 28 predicted proteins | sample LinPmetageLP28_FD_184041 | JGI IMG/M metagenome (GOLD analysis project Ga0209535, IMG submission 184041) | Marine viral communities from the Pacific Ocean - LP-28 (SPAdes) (version 2) | ecosystem: Environmental > Aquatic > Marine > Oceanic | place: Pacific Ocean | collected 2009-08-22 | reverse complement strand
TCGGATAGACCACTCTCCAATAAGTTCCAAAGTGGTTTGTTGTTTTGTCTTTTACAACACCGATCCATATGTCTTGTGAGTCAAGGGATTGTGTAAAAAGCCCATCCCATTTGACCAATGTTCCTATCTCTATCATGAGTTACCTCTTGTGTCGTTCCCACTGTTCTCGCCTATCTTTGTAAAGGCTACGTCGTGGACTGAGCCACTGCGTTGGTTGTTCCAACCCGACCATTGATCCCAACCCTTGCGATAAAGGTCAGCATCATCCTCGTTGTTGAACTTGAGGATTTGGATGCAAGCCATCTTACCATCGCCACTAGATACGGCTCTGATTGTCTCTTTGATTTCTGTTTGCAATTCGACAACACAGTCGGGGCACTCGTTGATGCGTCCTCCGACACGTTGCTTGAGTTGTGAGTGTAAGTCGAAAGTATCTTCGCAATGGATGCAAGTTCTGTTTTTCATTGTGACCTCCAAGGTCGTTTGGGTTATGTTATAGAGTGTAATACGTTTGGTTTCATTTGTCAAGTATTTTCTTTAAGTTTTTCTATAAAATCTTTATGGACTTCGGCAGACACGCCTGTTGCTAGCCACTTCACAAAGTACAGATTGTCGTGCAATAGGTCGTTACATAGAATGATGCCGACCTTGCTAGCAATGATGGACGTTTGGAGCGAGAGTTTCCCGCGAAACGAGAGTTCTACAAGGTCTCCAATTTCAAATGGTTTCATTTCTGTCTCCTTTTATATCCTATCTTTGCTAGGAAGTGTTTGTGAATCTTCTCATGAAGATAGAAGTGTCCCTTTTCACCTTGACGTTGGAGTCTTATCCAACCCTCACTATCTACATCAATAATCTCATAGGTTCGAACCTCTCCGTTGGTGGCTCCTTTGAATGTTTTGCCTATCATTGGGTGCATTGTTCCTCCAAGTTTATTTCTTTGCAGTGTCTGATGAGTCCCTCGACTAGCATGCACTTATTGCCCTTTAGAACATCATAGAAAAGATAACGAGAATCGTCATCGCTTTTGTTGCCCAAGAATAATAACATTTCCCATCCTCGGACTCTCCCACCACGACAAGATGACCACTTACAGGAATAAAGTTGTCCTATCTGCATTTCTTCTCCTTATAATTACGTGTGTGAACGAAATCGTATTCGGGGAAAGACCAAGACTGTCCATCAATCCACACGTTCATCAAGCATCTGCGTTCATTTGTGGGTTCCATTACTATGCCCAGTGTGCCTTTGCGGATGTCTCTATAGTCGGGATTCGTCAGCGTGACGAGATCGCCTGTTTCAAACTTGTGTTCCATTTTAACTCCATTGTTTGTGGTTATGTTAGTAGTGTAATGTGTTTGGAGGTGCTTGTCAAGTGGAAAGGTAAACTTTTCTTTAATCATAGTTATGTAAAGTTTTTCTCGCGTGTGAAACTACAAGGAACACGTACGCATAATTCTATGTTATTTTGCTTATTTTTCGATTATGCAGTTGACAACGGCTGATTTTTATGTTACAATAGGAATAACGGGCTTTTAGTCCAAAAAAATTTTAATTATTGACATGAGTTATGTTAAGTTTTTCTGATGACCGATTGGAAAAACGACATGACTTTGTCAGAGTTACAACCTATAACAAGGGAGCGATCGGTCTAATGGTCGATTTTTTATTTTTCATTCACTTACATAGTTATGTAAAGTATTTTAGAGCAAGTTGGAGCCAATCTCGAACTAATGGGCATGTTACGCCTATTGGTTTGGATTGGTTTTTTTGTTTCTTTTACTTCCATAGTTATGTAAAGTATTTTGAATTACCCACTAAATCGTAGGTAACCGTAGTTTTCGTCGGTAAATCACCAATCATCGGAGTCTGAGTCCTCATCAGTGAAGCCAAACAGTTTATCCAGAGCATCATAAAACTCAGCACCCATTGAAACAACATCCATGTCTGGTCTAATTTCTGGATCAAAGTCCGGACATAACATAAAGTGCGTAGCAGGATCAAACACTACAAAGTGAAACTCTCCGGTCTCTATTGATTTGCAGTAGAAGAACCGATTATGCTTAACAACCTGAGCTATTACATAGCCATAGATGTGGTTGCTATCACTAACGCCAATCAAATCGCCCCTCTTAAGAATGAATTTGCATTCCATAAGGACCACCTATTGAAAAATAAACATCCTCCCAATATTGAATCAGGCCGATACAGAAGGTAAATTGCAACAAAACATTCTTATCATTTGTTTTGTAATATTCATATTCAAGATAGAGACAGTGATCCCACAGTTTCAAAATAATGTCCTCTATGTTATCATAGATTGGAACCTCCTCCCCGGTAGGGGAGGGGGGTAGGGGGGTAGGGGGGTAGTAGGGCTTTTTCATTCACCATCCAAGATCTTAATCTTGCCCCTCACCAGTAGCCTCCTTAGAGACTCTTCGGTCATAATGCAGACATCACCGTCGGCATATTTTATCTCATAACTCGTTGTCCAATTAAACAAAGGCTCTTCCGACCAAGTTCCTGATTTAATCTCGTTTGTGATTACTCCAAGCTTATTGTCGTCAAGAATTATTAAGCCAATTTTAATTTCTACATTCATCCAACAAAACCTCCAAGATAAACTTGCGAGAATAATTTAGAGTAGGGCCAATGCGAACGAGTTGTGGGATCAAGACAGGAAACCCTGTTGGGGCGGCAAGAGAGACTGCTGATACAGTTCCTATCACTCTACCGGATTTGTCAAAGATTACAGAACCACTTGAGCCAGGCCAAGCAAACGTATCAGCAAGAATGTACTGACCGTTAAGTCCAGATATTCTTCCGTGATAACTAGTGAAATACATGTGATTAGGGTGTCCACAATAAAAAACCTCCTTTCCAATATCAATTTTTTTAGAAGGTCGGTAATCCACTGGCTTTGTGAATCTCAGAGGATCTTCAGTCATGATTATTGCCATGTCCAAACTGTGATCCACATGAACAACTTCTGCTCGATGTATGTCTCCACTTCTCTCAGTAACTGCTATAGCGGCAAATCCATCCACGACGTGCGCTGCTGTCAAAATGAACCGATGTCCATGGATGTGGAAATAGTTCCCCGATCCTGTTGCAACTGATCCCATTTCAGTAGCTGCTGTTATGATGATTGATGATGCTGTTGCGTCCTTTAGACCTTTTTCCGCGAAGCGATATGTATCTCCGTGAAAAGCAGGATCATAGTCACTGCCTTGTGGGGCATGTGGTGGCAACATTAAAAGTAATAGTAGTGCTAGTCTTCCCATAGTAACGACCTCCTACAAGTAACTAGGCGTCAAAACTACGTAACGAACATGTTACAATCGGATTCTTGCACCAAGCCATAATTCAGAAGCTGCTTCGCGAATATGTTTATATAATAGGTGATGAGGGATTTCCCACTTGATGGGGTGCTTCTCTAACCCGTAGTGAGTTAGGTTTGTTTTGGTGCCATCACGCTGTGTTGTTTGGATGTTTGTTACTTCTTGTTGTTTGATCCAATTCACTTGCATCTCTTCTGTTGCAATTGATGAGTTGACCACTTGAAGATCTGGTCCATACATTGTCATTCTGACTGTTAGCTGATTGTCGTCGACCGTAACAATTGTCTCTACGTAATAATGCTCATTTTCCATTGTGCACTTTAGTGGATCTAATAGGTAATTACATTTGTGGTAATAGCCAATGGTTTTCTTATTAAAGACCCTGATTGAGTCAAACTCCATTGGACCAGGTACAAATGCGCCTCTCTCGTTTGTAACCTTGAAAGTCCGAGAGTAACCAGAAGAGATAACGAAAGCTAATTGCTCATCAATCACATCTTCAATGTTTTTAAATTCAGTTCTATTATGAACTCTGATGGGTGCCACATAAAAGTCTATGTTTTTTGCTTCAGCAACCCCAAGAAGCAATGCCAAACTAGCCGCGATCATAGTCATCCTCCAATCTTACAACGTCATCTAAGTAGTTAGTTGAAACTTCCGCAAGGACAACATTGGTTCCACAAGTTGCGGAAAATCTGTGAATTGTATGGGGCGTTACATGAAACGTGTCTCCTTCGGAAAGTTTTAGAGTAGAAACACCTAGTCTTTCATGACCTGATACTGTGACTTCTAAGATTCCTGAGATAACAAGGATTGTTTCTTCCTTGTGTTCGTGATATTGAAGGCTTAATTTGTGACCTTCATTTATGTAAAGGAGTTTGCCAACATAATCTTTCGTCTCGGCCCAAATGACCTCTTTACCCCAAGGCTTGGTCACTTCTCTTTTCCTATTTAGCATCTCTAGCATTTTCACTCCATCGGTATAATTTTAATGCATGTTCCAACTGCTCTTCATATTCTTTTATATCAATCATGTATCCATGTTCACACATGAAGTGATATCCCAAATACCAAGCAACAGACTCATAAAACATTGTGTCTTTAGTATTTCTAAATAGTGGATCCATGCGATAAATAACATGTCCAACCTCATGAGTCAGGTGAATTATTTTATCAAAGGTATCGGCTTCGTCCGCTAACTCAATAATTCCAAAGAGTTCCAACTCTTCTACTTCATCATCCGGAGTGGGAATCCAATAGGAAGCAGGAGAGTAAGAATCCTCAACACTTACATCAAAGTCACTTTCAACTAGAAAGATCATCTCTGTTAATATTAATTCAAGATGCTCCTTGCTCATACATTTGCTTAAGTTCCGTGTATCCACCGACAAGTTTATCATCCACACCTTCCTCCTTAATTATTACAATTGGCACTGTGCTATGATTATAAATAGCTTTGTAATAATCTAATAGTTTGGAAGAGTGATCTATAGAGCAATATTCAAATTGCTCTTTTTGCTCGATGAGTAGGTTCTTGGCACGTATACAAAAGGGACATTCTGCCCAGCAGATAATTTTAAAATATTTCATTAGCCTCTCAAAATTTGTCTTTTATTAAGTTTTCGCCGTAACTCATCAGGCGAACCAACCACAGTAATTGTTCTGGATGATTGACCTTCATTAATCGTAATACGGCTGAATTCTGCATTGTTGACGATGCCCAAGGCATGTGCTTCATTAATCATGTTTACATTTGTTTCTTTTCTAATCACCTTGACGGCGTCTGGGCTTACATGTATTTCATCTAAGTGAACTCTGTCGCCATCCGGCTTAAAAACTTCTATTAATTTTACTAGCATTATTACTCCTATAATGTTTTATTTCTTTATTTTGAATAGCCCATTTTTCTCCAGCGATTAAGACAAATGAATAGTCCTTATCGCTCTTGGACCTCTCAATGAATAGTCCAATGTTTGGCTCCTCAACAACTTTAAAAGCCGATGGAGAACTAGGAGATGGTGCTAGGATCATTGATCCCTGTGGAATCCACAATAGGTCGCCCGTCTTGAACATGTTCCTCTCCTTTGATGTGGGTGAGGTATCCAACACTAATCATCTCAAGATCAGATAGTCTCTGGTCCATAAGTGCTAATGTCTTCCTCATCTTGTCGATCAAAAACAAACAACCCTGTAGGTCGCCCTCAGCTAGATGTTCTTCGATCAATTCACTTTGTCTATTTACGGATCTTGATTTCTCTGAAACATATCCGTAAAGATTGTCTACTTCTTCTGGAACTTCTAAAATGTCAGCTCCATAACTAATTTTAACTCTCACTTTTCCTCCGAGTTTATAATAATTCCATAATGGCTTTTGAAACAAGCCCGATGAAACCTAGACCCACGGTCCAGATGACTCGAGACATGTTCTCTTGCCACTGTTCAAGGTCGCGAACACGAGCGTAGAGTCCGGTCTCTGGATTGTAAATCGCTTCCTTGATCGACTTAACGTCATTGATCATCTCATCTTGCTTACTATCCATGTGCTTAATGTTAACTGTAAGTTCCATTAAAGCCTTTTGAATCTCATTCATTTCATTCTCACTCATGTTCCGTCCCTCCGATTCTTACGACGTCACAGTAAATAGTTCTAAACCTTCACAATGGCGTGTGACGTCGTAAGTAGTGTGCCGGCGGCACTTGCAGCATTTTGCAAAGCGCACCTTGTAACTTTCTTAGGGTCAATTACACCAGTTTCGAATGCATTAATTATTTTCCTGTTAAGAAAATCATAGCACATATCGTCTTCCGAGTTAATAATTTTTTCAATAATTAAATCTTCTGACTCTCCAGCATTTCTAGCCATGGTTCGTAAAGGGGCCTCACAGGCTCTCAGAACGATTTTAGCGCCCAAGGCTTGCTCTTCGTTGTCCGTGTCCACAGAAAGGTTTCTAGATAGCCTGAGGAGCGTTACACCGCCTCCTGCAATGATACCTTCTTCCTGTGCTGATCTGACGGCTTCCAAAGCATCATCAATGCGATGCTTCTTCTCAATCATCTCAACTTCAGTTGCAGCACCAACTCTAACGACAGCGACTCCAGACGCAAGACGAGTAATTCTCTCTTGTAGCCTTTCGCACTCTTGGAGATTTTCTGTTTGCTGGATTTCATTCTTGACCGCAGCAATCCTCGTATCAATCTGCTCCCAATCACCTTTACCTCCAACGATTGTTGTCCATCCCTTTGTGATGTTGATGGACTTTGCTTGACCAAAGTCATTTAAAGTTACTTCTCTCAAGGATTGTCCTGCTTCTCGAGAAACAAATGTTGCACCGACTGAAGCAGCAAGGTCTTTGAGGATGTTACGCCGCTCTTCTCCATACTTTGGAGCGCGGATCGCAGCGACCTTCATCGTTCCCCGTACCGCATTCGCAATGAGAGCAGCCAGAGCCTGACCTTCAACATCTGGAGCGACGATGAGCAAGGGTCGTGCATCTCGAGACGCGATTGTAAGCGTTGGCATAATCTGCTCGACTGTTTCCAGCTTTTCATCCGTAATAAGAATAATTGGGTTATCATAGTCTACCGTTCCGTTTCGTTCATTGTTTATAAATTGATTAGAAAGGTAACCAGAATCCATTCTAAAGCCTTCTATAAGGTCAAGAGTGGTTTGCATGCTTCGTGCTTCTTCAACAATTACAGAGCCATCCTTGCCCGCTTTATCAACAGCTGTTGAAATAAGTGTTCCAATGGCGGAATCATTGTTTGCTGAGATCGTTGCAATGTGCTTGATGTCGTCAATCGTTTCGATTGGCTTCGACAAGTCATCTAGTTCAGTAACTAGGGCATCAACCGCTTTATTGATTCCTCGCTGAAGTTCGACAGGTGAGACACCCGAGGTTAGATAGCGTTGTCCTTCGGTTAGAATTGCTCTTGCGAGGACTGTAGATGTGGTTGTACCGTCACCGGCAGTTTCCACGGTTTGTTTTGCCGCTTGTTTAATAACTTGTGCTCCGAGGTTTTGGAACGGATCTTCAAGTTCGACAAAGTCAGCAATGGTCACACCGTCTTTTGTGAGAACGGGGACTCCTTGTTCTTTGTGGAACAATGCGACGGTTCGTCCTCGGGGTCCGAGTGTTGCCGCGACATTGTCCGCTAAAATATTGACTCCCTTCACAATCTCTTGATTGAGAGGGGAACCTTTTTTGTAATGCTTTTGCATATAGCCTCCAAATGGTAAATGTAACATTTATTGTTATGTTTATATTATAACACCTAATGGAGGGTTTGTCAAGTGGTTTTTATGAATTAAATTTCTTTTAATAATTTTTTTAAATCTAATCCAGCGCAATCAATCTTTCGATTGGTTAGATGATAATGGTTCACAAACCCCTCAAACTTGCCACTAGCAGCTTTCTTGCTCACAGTAGTGTTTGTCTTCTTCGAACGATCCAAAGGCGTCTTGAGGGGGATTCCTGTGGCTTTATTTACTGCTTTCATTAGTGCTTGCAAGGCTTCAAGCTGTTGTGGGTAAAATCCTGTGAATGGCTTAAGACGTTTTCCATGAACAATCGCGTCATCAATGATTGGTCTTTCACCCAAACCTTGTTCTGCATACCAACCTTGGTGCTTTGGATAATAAGCATTGGAGATCTCGACTCCGATAGAATTGTTATTCCAAGTTCTACTTCCGGCATGATATCCGACATCATTCATATCCATTGTTTGATAGATGGTCCCGTCGTTGTCAATCAAAAAATGAACACTCAATCCTCTATTCTGAAGAACCTTAAAGCAGGATTCAGAAGAGAGGCACACATCCCAGTGACAGACAAAGAAATTAGGTTCGCGCTTTTGAAACATTCGTTTGAACCCCTTGCGCATCTTGTATCCATCACCCTCAAACCATAGTTTGACTTTTGGCCACTCAATTTGAAAATAGTCCGAATTATAAATAACGAATGATTCATTATTGTGTTTGTTGTTCGGCTTAAATGTGTGAATCTTTTCTTGTCGATCGGTGTAGACTCTACGATAAGTCCCAGGGCCACACATCCCATCTGATGTGAGACCCATTGACTTTTGATATTTCTCAATGGCTTCGATGAGATCATCATTGAATCTAGTGCAACCAAACCATGACGGTTCCCATCCTAATTTTGCGGATGATGCTTCATTGTAGAAATATTTATCCATGATTACTCCAAAATCTCATCAGCGAGGCCTTTTTCAATTGCTTCTTCAGCAGTCAAATAGACATTTACTTTACGATTAATTAGTGTCTGGATCTGTCTTTTGGTCATACTAGTTTCGTGACTCATGGCTTGAATGTAGGAGTCTTGGAGACTCACGGTCTGCTCGAGTTCGTTCTGAAGATTATGAATGTCTCCAACTTGACCTCCGTTAACCGCATGAATCATGACTCGACAATGCTTGCCAAGTTTACGCTTGCCTTTGGTTCCCGATGCTAACATCAAGGTTCCAGCCGACATGACCTTTCCGAGTCCGATTGTCTCAATGTCGCAAAACTTCTTGCAGAAATTTACAACATCATAGATGCCGAACATCTCATCTGCTGATCCACCGTAAGTTGAGATGTACAACTTGATTGGCTCTGCTCGTTCTGCGTCTGGTGCTTTGGTCTGTGAAAGTACGAGTAGTGCTGAGATTAGATCTGCTGCTCTCTCCTCTGTTACTTCACCGACAAACATGATCGAACGTGCTTCAGGAGTGTCTGCTCCTTGTCCACCACCCAATAGATCCATGAGAGACAGTTGTGGTGGCGCCTCTTCTTCGCTTTCGGTTTCTTCTGTTGATTCTTCCGAGTGTTCTTCTTGAGTGACGTCTTCTTTAGACTTCTTTTTGGTTTTACCTTTTTTACTTAGATTGTGCATGTTTTCTCCTGAATTGTTGAGTGACATAGATCTTCAATTGTTTGAAGTTCTTATATTTTATAATGTTAGTGTGTGCGGTTGGAATGTGTTTTATTATTTCTTTGATCTTTTTGTCTGCAAATGCTTCAAATTCATTTTTGTGAATTTTTCGCAAGCTCTCTGCCTTAAATTCTTCAATTCTGTTTGCGACAATCGTATGCTCAAGTTGTTGTATGCTTACTTCATACGCACTCATCAACAATAAGGCATGTGTTAGCATTGAGTTCTCGAGAATTTCAGAAGATCGGATCGTTGATGAAATAATGGTCGCAAGATAAGTCAAAGTTGCTCCAAATAGAGCAGATAAAATAGTAACCAGCATTGGCACTCCTCCATTAAAAAAAGAGAGGACAAAGCCTCTCTTTAATTATAACACTGGACAAGATGTTTGTCAAGTAATTATTTAATTATTTACGACCCAATGCTTTATTAAGCTTTGCTTCGTGCAATCTGGCTGATTTCAAGCGCTTTGCAACTCGAAGAGCAACTTCGTTAACGATCTCTGCTTGAGAAGGAAGGTAGTTGATTCCCCTAAGTGCTTCTTGAAGTTCGGCGGCAAGATCTTCATCTTCTTCTGGTCCAAATTCATCTCCAGCGTCCATAGGATCTACATCCATAGGCTCTTCATCGTCTAGTGCCATGTCTTCGGCTTCTCCTGCGTCAGCAGAACCACCAGCCATGTCGATCAAGCTTTGAAGTGCAGGGATTGCATCTTCGATTTTCGAGAGTTCCGCTTCAGGGAATTCGATAAAATTCTCACCTGCTTCAGCGCCTAGATCTTCATCATCAGGACCTAATTCGTCATCTTTCATATCCATGTCATCCATAGGTGGCATGTCATCCGCAGGAGCCAAGTCGGCATCTGCTTCTTCTTCTTTCATGTACTGTTGTTCGTTAGCGTACATTTCGTTAATTGGGCTCATATTCGCGAGTTTTTGGAATCGACGAATCGTTGCCTCATTTAAAATTTTCTTAGCCATAGCTTTATCTCCTTAAGATTAAAAAACGTTTTCCCATTAAATAGGTGGGTAACCTATAAAAAGACCTTCTGAATGCTAAATTTCAGGGTGATCTTCTTCAATAATATCAAAGATGTCTTGAATATCATCTCCACTTAGCCCCAAGTCACTCAACAATTCATCAGAGATGGTCCTATCTCTTTTTGCATCTTTGATTGATTTTTTTGAATGCTTTTCACTATGTTCTTTATAAAAATCAATAAATTGATCCATGATAGGATTGCTGGTGAGTACACCTTCGGCGCATGCGCGCACAAACTCTGACATGCTCATTCGATGAAAATCTAGCTTGACCTTTAGGTCCATGTGTTGCTTTTCATCCATGTAGATGTAAATTCTCTTAATTGTGCTCTTGTTATCAGACATTTTATTCCCCGGTGCTTCCATAGCCAGCGAACCCTCTCTCGGATGGAGTAAGTTCATTAGATTCTTCAAAATCAATTCTTGGGTAGGGCACAATGATTATCTGACCTATCCGGTCGCCGACATCATAAATATCTCTCCAATCATCATTAAGAACTCGAAACTTAAACATTATTTCGCCTCGATAGCCAGAATCAATAACCCCAACATGGTTAGATAAGAGCATTGATTTTTTATAAATAGAAGACCTGGGATAGATCAGACCGACGTGCCAAAAAGGTATTTCGAGAGCCAGTCCGGTTCCATAGACAACAATTTTTCTCTCGTGGTCGAAGTTCATCCATGTTGCAGTCAAATCAAGCCCGGCATCACCGGGCTTTGCATATTTTGGAATGACAGCATCAGGACTTAATTTCTTAATCTTGACTTTCACTACCATCTCCGTCTGTGTTTTGGTCTAGGTCAGAAGCATCTTTGCCGCTTTCATTCAGGACCTTGACTAGTGAGTCAAACTTCGTAAATGACATCTGTAATTGGTTCATTGATGCTTCCATCTGATCTTTTGTCATTTCTTCCGTGAAGTCTTCACGTTCATAGCTTTCCAAATAAGCATTGAAGCATTGACTGATTGCGTAGGCAGCGATTGCTAAATCCCCATTGGTCAGCAGGGGTGTGTCAGTGTTGTTTTCGTTTGTCACTTTCATTTTAAACTCCTTGTGTTAGTGAAATTGATTGTGCCCGTTGAATGTAATCAACTGCTGCATCTATTGAGGTAAACTTGGTTGGAATAGACTTGCCTCCACACCAAACCACTACGTAATTGTGAATTTCGCCCCAATATTCTATGTGGCCAATGGTGTTTACATTTAGAGCAACTTTGTTTCCATCTCTATTTTCTATGTTAATAAATCTCATTGTCCTACTCCTTTATTTTTAAGTGCGGTGACCATGTCAATGAGTTGTGACATGTCTGTGTCATCCTTTGCTAATCTATAAGCCTTGACAGCAAGGGAGATTTCTCCCTTCGTAAGCCAACCGTTCTCGACATAGTTTGCCTTAAGGTCTCGCTTTTGCTCTTTATAAGGCTCCATCTCCTCTTCTAACACACGCATGCTCTCAATGTAGTCTGCCATGTGCTCTTCTGTTGTTTTGGCATCATCGGCCTTTTGGACCATTGCCATAGGTGTTATGGCATCAATGCCTTGTACGAATTCAAAACTCATAATTCCTCCGTTGTTGTTTTGATTATAGTGTATTATAACATGTTAAAGTTCGTTTGTCAAGTATTTTTTGCAATAAAGATAAACGATTTCTTCTTTGGACACGCAAGTCGCGCCTGTTGAATATTTGTAAATGCTCTCATAGTCAAGCGACCGTAAGCGTTTGATTAGTTTTTCTTTTTGTAGGTTTGGATTGTCAATGTTGATGAACCTGTGAGTTCTCGTGCTCTTTGAATTAAAGTTCTTTCCATGCACTTTCCCAACACCGCTTCCATGGGTGCAAATCGCGATGTCTACGCCTTTTGGAACCTCGGCGGGGCGTTGACTAAAGGACTCTTTTAAAAGGTCCACAATCTCCTTCCTAAAGCCTTTATCAAGACCTTTCGCAACTATTTGAGACGCAATAGACTCAAAAGTCACCTCAGATGTTGTTGCAAACGAGAAGTCCGAACAGGATGTCCGCTTCTTTGGGTCAACCCTTAATTCAGCGCGTCTTTCCCACACTTGAAAAACCGTCGAAACGACTTTGCCGTCACGTTCGAATCTGAAGGTTTCATCCAATAGATCTTCTTGGTGGATTAAGTGTAGGTGTGGATCGATCTGTCTGATCTGAGTTATCTTTGCTAGGGAGGCTGGAAGGATGAATGCTATGTAGTCTCCGGTCTTTGCGCAATGGTTCATAAATGCTTTCGCAAGTTTGCCCATGCGTCCAAATGGAGGGTTTCCAACATAAAGAGTTTTTCCTTTGATCTCGCCAACATCATAGGTTAGCCAGTCGTCGATCTTGTCCACTTCATCATGCATTGGTTCAATGTCATAGGCTTCGTCGATATGTAGTCCGACATCAAGCCATGCGCCATCTCCAGCGCTCGGTTCTATAGTTCGTGCTATGGTTGGATACCAATCTTGATCTTGAATCCAATTGGCTAGTCTTCTAGCGGTTTCGTAGTTCGTGAAGAACTGTTCGTTGTTAATGTTTTTACGCTGCGTTGTCATGTGCTTCTCCTTTGATTAATTGCGGGTAACGTCTTGAAAAATCGTCTTCTTCGATTGTTGAAAATGGAATCTCAAAAGAACAGGCAATCTCAAGCACACCTTTTCTCGCAAGAAAAGGAAGAGACTTCCTAGAAATAGTGATTCCTCGATTGAATGAAGTCGACTTCTTGTCTTCTCCATCCTTTTTCTTTTTGGCTTTGGCTCGGTTAATCATCGACACGATGCCACGACCTTTGCCGTCGTCGGTTGTTGCATCTTTCCTGTCGATTAAGTTTTCGCCGTGCAGGGTGGTCTTTCCATTGTTTTCCTTTGTTGACGAAAAGAGGTCGTAGAATGATTTCATTGAACCATCAAAATAATAGACATCACAGGCAGAAGTCGATGGATAGAAATTGAACAAAACAACTTGTCCAATGTTTACATAGTTTTCGTCTGCGAATGAATCATAGATAGAACCATCTGCGTCGTTATGCAAGTAGATCTGTGCCGAAGAATCTGATGTAGATGTCTTGAATGAAACAGAGTCCACTAGTTCTAATGTTTGTTCTTTAACTTCAAACAAAAACAAATCAGCGGAAGAGGCGATGTTGTCGCTTGTCTCAATCTTAGATTTAAGTTGTTTTAGGTCTTCTGCTTCTACAAGAGAGAAGTCAAACGCAAAGCCATCCCTTTGAGCGATGCGGAACAAACCCTTATTGCTCACGCAAATGTAAGGAAGATTATTTGATTGGAACATATCATTCATTCGCCGTTCTACTTCGATCTCCATTGTAACGCCACCAGCGTTTGCAGAGTCAGTTGCAATCTTTAGAACCATGGCGGTTGCCAAGGCTTCAGATAAAATTGATTTATTGTTTTTAAGGATGTTGATAATCTTCATAAGTCCTCCGTGATTGATTATGTTTATAATGTAACATGCCCAAGATGGTTTGTCAAGGGCATGAGGTCATTTTTTTGAGATTTTATTTTGCGGCTGCAGCAAAAATAGTTTTTCCTATCTTAACCTGAGAGCCTGTAGTCTTCTTGAGTCCCAAGTAGGCATTGGAGTCTTCTTTCGCTATGTCTACAAGT
>Ga0209535_1001880_pt1 | contig 13942 bp, 12 predicted proteins | sample LinPmetageLP28_FD_184041 | JGI IMG/M metagenome (GOLD analysis project Ga0209535, IMG submission 184041) | Marine viral communities from the Pacific Ocean - LP-28 (SPAdes) (version 2) | ecosystem: Environmental > Aquatic > Marine > Oceanic | place: Pacific Ocean | collected 2009-08-22 | reverse complement strand
CGTTCCAGACGATGCAGCAGTAATACGACCTTGAGCGTCAACCGTAACGCTGGAAAGCGTGTAAGACCCGGCTGTAACAGAAGTATTTGCAAGCTTTGCAGCCGTAACGGCATCGTCTGCAATCTTCGCTGTAGTAACAACCCCGGCGCCTAAGCCAGTGGCAACCACATTTGCGACCGTGACCTTTTTGGTCTGGTCATTAAGGGTGTCAACAATCGGCAAAACATCAGAGGTTTGAACTGAAACCAGTTCAGTAAGATCTGAGATTTTTGTGTTGCTCATGGCTTAATCAACCTCCAAGGGCTAAACGGTTTACGACCAAGTGGCGATCGCTACCCGTTTCCAGGTATTGGTCGCGGTGCAAACGTAAATATAATTCGCGTCCCATGCGATCTCGCCTGCCGTACCAGCAGCAGATGCAGAAGCAGGCGTATGCGTTGGCAAAATCGGACGACTGCCTAACGTCACATTTGCTGCTGTAATCGCAGCCATGCTGGTCAACGTTCCAGCAGCCTGAACCTTCAGGTCAATCTTGCCGTCTTCTGTTGTGTCGCTTGCGTCAACAATTGAAGTGGCGATTGAGCCAAAAACAATTTGCTCCGGAGTGCTGGCGTCGTTGTTGCCCTGAAAAATCAGGCTGCTAATAACGTCGTTGTCTTGCCCAGAAACTGCACTGCCGCGATGGTGATACAGCGTTATGTCAGCGGCACTAACGGCAACAGCCTCTGCTGACTCAATAAATAGGCCAGTGTTTGCGACTGATTCTGTTATGTGGAGCGGGTGCTGCGGATTGGATTCACTAATTCCAACCTTGTCGCTTTTAAGCGTGATACGTGCAGCAGTCGTTCCAGCAGACGCAGACATCAATTGCAGAATGCCGTCTTCACTGCCGTCTGAAGCATCCGTTATTTGAGCCAAGATTTGCGCGTAAGCAAAGCTCTGACTGTTGTCGTTTCTACCGCGAAACTCAAGGTTGCCTAAGTTGTCATTAACAGCAGGTGTTGCTGAGTTGCGATACAACACAACATCTGGTGCGGTATCTAAACCAGCCTCAGCGTTCTCAATAATTACCTGATCAGTCGTATCTGTACTAAACAGATGCAACTGTGCGGCTGCCGTTCCAGCGCCTAATTGAAACCCTGTCGTCGTGAACTTGCCAAGGAAGCTGCTGTTAGTAGCTACTCCAATCTCATTGGCAGCCGCGCGGTAAAACCCTGAAGCACTACTGTCTGTCAGAAAACTGATTGAAGGCGAAGTTACGCTGCCATCCGGCACAGTTTTATGTAAAACCCCAAACGACAATTTCTTGTTCTTTTCAGAGCTAACAGCGACTGATGCGTCAACAACAACAAACTCATCGGTTGTTGTTGGCGTAAGCAATTCTGTTAATTGCGAAATCTTGCGGTCAGCCATCAGCCTGCCTCCAGGGTTTCAATGCGAGTGGTCAATGCAGCAATCTCGGCAAAAGCTTCCTGCAATGCAGCCGTCAAAAGTGGAACGATTTTTGATTGGTCAATGCCCTGGAAAACAGGCTCGCCAGCAGAATCAACTTCGTCCTTTGTTCCAGTGACAGATTCTGGAACAATTGCTTGCGCTTCGTGAGCAATAAAACCATCAACAGTTTTATCTGGTGTTCCAATAAAATTAAAACGTTTAACGTCTAATTGATTTACACGCGCTTTTGCCCCTGTTAAAGAAATAACATTTTCTTTAAGCCGATAATCAGAGCTTGTGTTGTAGCTTACGCCGCTAGAAGTAACGCCAATATTGCCCTTATTTACACCAGCGCAGAAAAGAACAAGTGCTTCTCCGCCAGAAGAATCCGCCCTGTTAATTGCTCCTGCAAAAGTGCCGTCTTGGCAAGCTTCAAACTTGCCTGCTTTAGTAAGAATAAAACCGTTTCTACTGCTGCCGCCGCCAGAGTAGGTGCCAATATTGTCAGTTGTAGCCGTAACCAGCCAACGAAATGAAGGATTTGCTCCACTTGGGCCTGAAGGTTCAAGTCGCAACCACTCCGTACCTCCTACCGAGTAACTAAAACCGTGGTGGTTATTAGTGGAGTCTTTATGAAAGAAAAACCCTGAATCAGCGTCACCATCTGGGCGAATAGAAGTTGCGGCTGCACTGCCGTTTGTTACGTCAACAACTGGATTAGATCCTGATGCAATCGTCCTTAAAACGATCCAGGCATCATTTGCAGAATTTCTAAGCTTCAGCTGATTGGTTGTCTCGTCATACCAAAATTGATACGCACGAGTTGTTGTTGGGGCAGTTGAGCCACTGTTATTGGTGATAATCGCCAGCAGCTGAGCATTCAGGTCAGACCTGACGGCTGCACCACTGGCATTTGCAACGACGCCATCTGCCTGAGCCATAACAAAGCCTTAAGTCTGCTGTGTTCCATATCCTATTGCAGTGTACTGAAAATTCCTGTCAATGACAGAGCTGCCGTTCTTAAACGTGATAGTAAAGCCGGTCCCTGTTGGCTCTGACATGACGTAGTAATCACCAGACGCAAGGTTGAACGCTGTAATGCCAACAGTCACTTTCGTATTTCCGTCGGTATAGAACGCATTGGTAAAGACAACCGCCTTGCCCCCACCTCCCGTTCCAGACGCAATAGTTGCGCTGTTTTCTGTACGTCGCTCAAACTGCAGTATTGCCCCAAGCTGGTCAACGATGGGAGTTTGATCAATATGGTCTGTGCTTAGAACAGCTTTGAATTGGAACGACCGACCGACATAAACATTGTTCTCAAGCGGAATCCAATCTTCAAATACAAGATCTGACTCCTGCCGCAAGTCTGAATACGTTCCAGCAGCAGTATTTAACTGGCCACCCATCCCTGAATGAGCTGTGCAGTAATAAAAAAGAGTTGCTGCGTTTTCTGCCAAATTGATTTCCGTGTAAGCGCCAGCCGATCCAGGCGTCCCAACAACCGTTACCCCTACGGTGTAAGCAGCACCGCTGCCATGCGTTCCATCGCTTGTGGTGCTGATTCGCAATGGATGGCCACTGTTGCTGTTATTAGACTGGTCAAAGACATAGATGTTGCCCTCAGTCAGGCTCAATGTTTCGTTATTAGTGCTTGATCCATTAATCCGGTACTTATTGGCACCACCTGAAGCAACAACAGTTACGGCATAAGTGACAGTAGTTCCCTCTTGCCTGATCTTGCTGCCATCTTCTGAAACAATGTCTGAATCAGTAGCCGCAAGGTCTGATTTCCTAAAGTAAGCCTCAACGTTTGTGTCGTCAGGAATTACACCGTCAAAATCGGACCAAGTGTTAATTAATGCCGAACGATCATCAATTAAGTCGCTGGTGTAAAGACCGCGAGCCGTAAGCACTCTCTGCATACGCACACTAAATTTGGCGCCAAGATCAACAATATTTTGGAAGAAATACTCGCCATTTAAGAACTGCGTTCCAAGCAACGTGTCAATATTTGCGGTAAAAGCATCAAGATTGGCGATGTCATCAAACGATCCATCATGAGCTAAAACTAAGCCGTCATACACACTGCTGTAGTACGTTTGGAATTTGTCACCAGCAAAATTTGAAGGCGTGTCTTCCCGTATAACTTCAAAATTTAACCTGGGGATATTGTCAGGAACGTTGATTAATGCGCTGCCAGCATTTGCACTGCGTTGCAGCTGTTCATTTTCAAACTTAATTAAATATTCGCCATTAAGCAACGGCAAAACTGCATAAGTTGTTCGAGCTTCAACTTTTCTTAGGCGAGTGCTGTTGGGCCAAGTCCCAGTACCGTCTGTTTTGCCTGAATGCCTAATAACAGCAACAAAGCTTTCTATCTTTTGACCATTAGCTGTTGGCGACCAGCGCAAAATGACTTGATCGACGCCAAAAGATTCAATGGTCACTTCCTCGGGATCAGGAGGTAAAGCAACAATCGGTATTCCAAAAGGAACACTTGATAATGGATCACTACCGTCAGACGTTCCACCTACAGCAATTTCTCGATCAACTAATGCCCAAGTGGATTGATGTTCATCTGGCTTGGGACCAACCGCTTTTATTCGTGCATATAAACGCTTGCCAGGTTGCAGGTTTGAGTTGACATCTAAAAATGTATTAGAAGTAAAGGCTTCGTTCCAGTTGTTAGCTTCGCCTACTTTCCATTGAACGCGGAATTGCGCAACAGAGCCAGTTAAACCCCTAGACCAAGAAATTGTTGCTCGGTTTGTTGTATTGCGACCGTCGTCAACCTGCTGAAATGTAATTCTTTGATCTTGTGGAGGTCCAGGTTTTACCCCGTAAAAGAATGGATTTGGCAGGTCTAGCGGCGAAAGGTCGCCTTCAACAACTTTGTAAATTCCATCAGTGTGTCGTACTCCTACAACGCTATAGACACCGCCTTCTCCTTCTGCAACAGCTAGGCAACGGTATTTACGCAGAACAACAGAGTCATTACTAATTGCGTAAAGCGCATCGTCAGGAGGCACCTGAGTAAAATTAGAACTAAGGGTTACTCTTGTTCCGCTATAGCTTGCGATATCGACAGTTTCTAATGTGCCATCTTTCATGACAACGGTTAGCTTTTTATTTGGCCCATTAGGCACAACTACAGGCTGATCTAAATCGACAAACCCCAGACGCGCACCAACAATTCGCCCAGCAAATCGAGTGCCAATTCTCATCTCATCTGACACCTCAAAAATTTGGCCGGGCAATACGTTTAATCCTTCAAGACCAACTGAGAACGTGACTGTGTCATCATTTAACTTCTCAGACTGCAAGAGCCAACGCCCCATACGTTGCGCTTGATATTTTGAGCTACATCCAAACGCAACAATAGATTTTTCCTGTACGCCATACCTGTCGATTAAGGCTCTGTCCTCAATAACAACAAAATCAGGCGTGAAGAAGTTTTGTGGATCGTTGTATCGAACACGCACTCTGGTGCTACGAGTTTTTAATGATGAACCGGTGTAAGCAAACGCACCGTTAACAACATTTGAATTGCTGAAGACATGGATTGCAGGAAGGTCGCTTGCATTTTTGCCGCCAAGGTTTCCGTGATCAGCAGTAATCTGTACGTTGTCAGCTTTCCAAAAAAGCATCCCACGAAAAACGCTCGCCATATCTTGCAAGACTTCATAAGCGCCTACTTGCGAACCAAGCACTGTATTAATTGCAAAACGCGGTTCGTTCCCATCAGGAGTTTCAACAATTTCGTTGCAGTATTTGGCCAACTCAATTAAATCAACCCAGTTTAAATTTTCAGGAGTAATAAACTCACCCGCCCCATATCTTGTGTTGGTTAGCAAGTCATAAAAACAGCAGACAGGGCATGTCGTCCATTCTTTGCCATCTTTTAGACTGCCATCAAATGGTTTCTTAGTGTCAAACTTAAGTCTTCCGTCGCGCCGATCGTTTGTTCTTTGAACTTCAGCGTTTGAAGGAATTTTAACCTTTAAACCTCTTATGTCATAAGCTCTAGCAGGAAGCGTGTTGTACTCCTCTGCGTCAATACTGAGGTGAACAAGTGCTGTGTTTGGATACGCTGTTCTAATACGTTTGCCAACAATAATGCTGCTCCAAATAAGAGTATCTGCACGTTTACTTGCAAGTGGTGTCTTTTTTGGCAGGTCTTCAAGATCTTCAAAAGATATTTCAAAAGCATCCTCAGGAGTGTCAAATTTTAATTTCTTAACCCTAATGTTGTAAGGGGCCTTTCTTTCACCTTTAGCGTTTGCAAGGTAGATTGGTTGCGTTTTGAATTGATACTGGGAAGTTGAAATTCCCTTAATTATGTTCGCTCTATTTTGACCTTCTACTAAAATTCTTTTTGGGTTATAGCTACCCATTGTGTCTTGTATTGCAACTTCTAATTTAATTTTGGCAAAAAACAACTGCCCTCGCGCCAACCCTTCTGGCGCAACGCAAAATAATTTTGGTACATTAAAAATAAGTTGAACAAAATCAGCCTCGGAATCAGTGATGGATCGCACGACATTGCCTTCACCATAATTCCGGCCTCCTTCAATGACTTCATTGGAATCATTTACTTCTTCGCTATAATTTTTGCCAACTTGCTCATTAACTGAAATAATAGTTGTCGTAACGTCACTTAAAAGTGAACTTTCTTTGAAACCGCTTTGACGACCTGTTCCTCTTTTTTGAGCATAACTTACAAGAGGCTCCTCATCCTCAGCTCTGTCTTCTAGTTGCTTGCGCGTCACAAGCGTTTCGTTTAGAAAAACGCTCTTATGTTCTTGTGCAAGTCCATCAATAGGGCCTTCGCAGATTGCGTCAATAATCTTGAGGTTGGTCTTAGAGTTTAGAGCCATTGGAAATCAAGAAGCGTCAAGTAACTTGTAGCCGTAGCCTACAAGCTCAAATGTAGCGTTATTGCGAACACCAGCTTCAATAATTTTTACGTCTATTCTTAACTTCTCATTAGCTGAGCCGTCAACTCTTGGTGCTTGAAGCCTGTGCCCATATACAAACTCTTGACTCTTCTCTGTCAATCCTTGCACTGTTATGCGGGCTGAAGCTATCTCTGGCTCTCCGTCAGTTTGCGGCAAGCTCAACGTAATTTCATAAGTGATAAATCCATCAATCTTAGTGCTCCCATTGCCAGCTACAAAATCACTCAAACCATTTGAAATTTTAAAGATAACATCAATGTTTTTTCGCTTGTCTGCACTCATCTTAAATCTTAAAACATTGCTGCCTTTGTATTCAGCTTCTTCAGCAAGTGGCTGGGGCTGGCCAGGGCCAAAAATCTTGCCAATATAAACTTTTTTATTTTCTTCTGTGCTTCTTAAAGAATTGTGGAAGTTGCCTCTTCTGCTCTTTATACCACCACAGTCTTTTAATTCTCTAGTCAAAGGTTCACTATTAATTTTAATCGTATTTATGCCTGCAGCCTGTGTCGCCGTCTGTAGAGGATCAGAATTATCAGTTACGTCTAAATTTGCAGCTATCAAGTGGCTTCCAGTTATTACGCGCCCATAAATAACAGGGAGGGTGGCTCCTGTCCCAACCGTATTTGCAGGACCGGTAAACGCATAGGACTGGTTGCCGGATGCACCCCTTGTAATGCCATCCGGGCCATTGCCACGAACATTTGAACCTGAACCTTGGCCTCGATTTGCTTTTGGCAGTTGTGGCTGGGGCGAAAGAAGGCTTGCCGTTCCAGCAAGAATTAAAGCGACGCCAATGTTGCCCGCAATAATTGAAAGAGACAAAGCTGTTGATACTGTTGTTATTCCTGCTGCAGCACCGAATCCAGCTGCTGTAAATGCAAGTGAAGTGCCACCTGTAATGACTGCAGCCGCAACTAAACCAACCCCAATCAGGATCGGTAAAAATCCACCGCGATCACCGCCAGAACCCATAATTACTGGCACCACAAGCAATGGCTTGCTGCCAAACGGCAATTGCAGCTCGTCATACCCCATCGCCGCGCCACCCTGAATCACTCTGTAGCCAACGCCGTTTTGGTGCGCTTGCATCAGCTCAGCCTTTAATGCTGGATAGTTGATGCAAAGCAGCTTGATTGCATCAGCAGGCGTCTGCAGGTTGTAATACTCGTGCTTCTGGCCGTACTTCTCGCCCAGTTCCCCCGCCAACAGAACTAGCTGCATGGCGAAAAACTGCCGCAACGCTTTTTCTATAGTAACGGCTCAAAGGCTCTAAAGCACTCAAGCTGTTCATGCGTTGGTGCAAGATCTTGTCCCCTCCGACATAAATGGCTGCGTGCATTGGGGTCCTCGTACCAAGACGCATGACCAATAAATCATGTTGGCAGCGATCCTCAAACAACACAGGGTAAAACCCAAAAGCTGGAGCGTGCTTCAAAAATATGCTGTCTGTACGCTCCAAAGACTCAGGCCGCACAAAATCTGGCAGGTCAATACCAAGCAATCCGTAATACTCGCGGAACAAGGAGTAGCAGTCATTTTTGCCGTAGTCCCACTGACGGCCTAACAGGGCTTGATAGTTAACCATTGATCATCTGGCACGGAATAAACGTACCAAAGCATCTTGGTCTGCGTACAGGCTCTGCGGTCATGCTCACTGACTGGTGTGCCTTGCGGATGTGAATGCACCACAGCTTGAATCGTTCCAGCAAACATGGCACGGGCATAGTCAACAGGATTGATGGCAAAATCTGCAGCTGGGTCTAGCGCAATGTTTCGACAAGGGAAATAACGCCCATCAACAACCAAACCACAAGCCTCGTGAGGACAAACAGTCTTGGCGTGTTTTTCTGCGTTAAGCCTGAAGTCTTGCCCCAAAGAAACCTCCATAGGGCAGATCGACATTACCGCCAAACCTTTTTTTGCAGCTTGACAATTTTTTTCCGCAGATATCGTTGATTACTTTGCCACTTGAGTCAACAATTTTATCTGCAGCGTCAATCGTAGAATCGTTAACGGTGAAGCATGTATCGCCTACATATCCACATTCTGTACCTCTATACGTCCAGGGGCAAAATTCTTCAATAGTTCTGCGTGGCAAGCTTATGTTGACCAAATCAATCTTTGGCGCAAGCTCAAACTCAACAAATTGCTGATTCTCGCCTGAGACTCGATCGATATACCAAGTTTCAACGATTTTGGCGTTCTCGTCCGCTGTGTCGTTAAAGGTTTGCATAATCAAGGAATCGCCGGTTTCTGTTGTTAAAGCATCGGCAATATCTGACTCAACTGCAAAAGGTACTTGTTCATTGAAGTTAGTCGCATTAATAAACTTGGCAAATGTGCGAATCCTTTGAACCTTTGCGCCCAACGGGTTTAACCTTGCCATTTCAGAGGTAATCGCGTTGTTTACGTTTGCAACCTTCAGTGTTGGCCTAGGCAGTGTTCCTCTTCCTGAAAATTCAAACCCATCAACCTCAACTGGTGCAGCTGGATAAATTAGTGTGACGCCAGTCTCGGGGTCAGTACCAAATTTAATGTCTTCTGTTAAACCGTTTGTCCCAGCGTGGTATCGCAACTCAACGTCTGAATCGTCATCATTAGGCCATGGGACGAGCGATTGTTCATTTGTATCTTTGGTAAATGTAATTTGAAACAAATCAATAACCGCTGTTGGCGCAAGGCGAAGCAGCTCTTCAGCTAATGGCTCAAATGCTTCCCAAGTGCATGTCCCATCAATTAACTCTTGCGTAATCTTGAACGGAAACGCAGGTTCTTTATTAGGGAACTCGTCGTAAGTGTCAGAGCTAGCGGTTGTTCCAGCTTTAACGCACTTAAAAGCAAGCGTGTTTCCTTTCCTGGGATTAGCCCGAACAACGTCACCAACTGCGTAAGTCCTGTCGGCTTCCCACTTATGTAAGTCGTACGGATAAGCCATTAGGTCTCAAATACCTGAACGAAAGTAGCGTTGATTTCAGCTCGATCAACAAAAGAAATTGTCTTTGTCCATTGCTGGCAAAGAAACTTGCTGCTGGCTGCTTCGCCTGGTGGCGTGTAATTAAAACTTTGAACCCCAGCGCGAGCATCTAGGAATGTTTCGATGGTGTCGGCTTCCGTTTCAGAAACCCGAAAGGTCAGGTTATAGATCTTGGGGTCTTGGTTAATGCCAAACGTTGCACGCTGGCTGTAACCACTGCCAAAAGCAATTGAACGCACCTGCGGTGCGCTTTGCTTAGTCATCCCTGGTGCAGGGTCAAAAGCGGGGAAGGTACTCATTAGCGGGACAATAAGCCTCCAGGTCGTTGTTGCTTGATCAATTCTGCCTGCACAGCCGCTCCAATCAACCCTCCAAGCTGTTTACCAGCGCCACTGTCGCCTGAAGCAGAACTGCCTTTGGCGTCAACGTTAACGACAACGTTTGTCGCACCACCTCCGCCAAGCTTGTTATTAGGAACAATTGTGCCAGAAGTGTTTGGAACGAATAGCTCAGGGCCGCGCTCCCCCACGATTGAAGGCTTACCAACTGGCGGGCGGCCTCCATTTGCAAAGCCTGGAATAAGGCCAAGCAAGCCGCCGCCTCCCATGCTTGCAAAATTACCAATAACCTTTTGCTTGATAATCATCATGGCGAGGTCTTTCAACAAGCCACTAAATGATTCGGCAAGAGTTTTTGAACCATCAATTGCGCTGTGTATAGCGCCAACCACATTGCTCTTGATTGCGTTGCCTATCTCGTTTTGCTTTTGGTTTATCTGTTCAACCGAATTAATTTGATCTTTTAACGCTCTGTTTGCTTCTACAAGGTCAAACGCCTCGTTGAACGACAATCCTCCTCTTTTAACTAAATCCGTAACTTCTCGGGTGACGTCTGAAAATTCTTTTCCTTTATCTAAAGTTAATTGCAAGAAATGATTTTCCTCGCGGCGTGCACCTACTAGGCGAACGGCTGCTAATTGTTGCGAGTTTGTTAATTTAACGATCTCTTTCATAGTATTTTCGCTTTCATTGGTTTCTAATTTTTCAGGCTTGCTGCTCAAGCTTTTACTTTTAAGTAAATCCATTTGCGCCAGGAGAGCATTGACTCGTGCTTGGAGAGGGTTGATAGTGCCTTGTTCAACAGCTTCACCAGTAGACTCAAAACCTGCAGCGCGCACATTTTTAATTTTATCGCTTAAGTCGTCTAAACCAAGGGCAACGTCGCTAATACTTTCTACTAATCCACGATTTTGCAGTTGCTGGTCCGACGTGTTGCGTGTCAAGTTATCTAGCGCTGACCTTACTCGATTTGCTTGCGCTTCAAGAATTTTTGCTTCTTGCTCTGTTGATATATTTGAAGCATTTAATTGGTCGACGGCTGTTTTTAGGTTGTCGATGCCTTGAGTTTGTGCACCAAAAAACGCTGAAACATTAGCTTGAAAAATGTTAAATGTAGAAGGGGCTTCGCCTAACAAAGCCAAGAATCGAACCAATTCGCCTGTTACGCTTTTAATTGTTCCAAGTATTCGTTTAAACGCAGGCCCCAAAGTGTTGTCAAGTTGACGAGCCAATGTTCCAACATCGTTAAAAATTGACGTTAATTGTTGAGTAACAGTGCCCCCTAGCAACTCAGTTGCTTTATCTGCCGCCCCAGCTGCATTGGCTTGATTTTCAAGATTTTGATTAAACGAATCAAGATTGTCATTGGCTAATGGCAAAATTGTCGCCACCGCTTCAACACTGCCAAACAGTTTTGTAAGCGCAACTTCACTCCCACCAGTTTTGTCAACAACATCCTGCAAGAACCCTCCAAATCCTTTTGCCTTAATTGCAGCAGAAGTAAATTCAATGCCTAAAGCTTTTGATGTTTTCTTTGCCTCTTCTGTTGGCTTAATAACACTAGCGACTGCTTGCCTTAAGCCAGCAAAAGTGGACTCGACCGGAACACCTGTTGCCGTAACACTTGAAATTGCAGCGTTTAACTCTTCAATTCCAACACCAGCTGCAGCAGCAATTGGGGCCACTCGACCAATTTGTGCAGCATATTGAGCTACAACAATCTTGCCGTCGTTTTGAGTTTGTATAAAACCATCAACTAACTTCCCAGCCTTGTCAGACGACAGCCCGTAAGCATTTAAAACAGACGTTGCCGCATCTGCAACTGTGTTTAAATCAGACAGGCCGCCAACAGCGCCTTTAGCTGATGCTTTTAAAATCTCAGCGGCTTCGCCCGCGTCTGTAAATCCAGCAGACGCTACGTCATAAGCCGCAGCAGTCAACTCTGTTTGACCAACTAATCCCCCAAGACTGCTACTGACTGTCAACAATTTTTTCTCTAATACGTCTGCGTCAACCCCAAGAGACCTAACCGCTGCTCTTGCTTTATCAGCTTCTGCAAAACCTTTAAAAAAACGTCGCGTGGCGTCTGCAAGGCCAATAAAAGGAATTGCCTTTAAGGCAAGCCCCATTGCATTAAATGCTTTAGACGATTTTTGGGTTGCACTTTCAAGCTGTCGGAGGTTGTTTACAGCTCTTCTAGTGTTTAGCTGTACGCCTACCTCCGCGACGACTGACATAGCTGCCCATTCATTGCCTTGAGTTTAGCGCCCGCGCTTCGCTTTCTTCATCGCCGCTTCTTGCTCTTCGTTTAACAGGTCAAAATAAGCCGACCAGATCAAAAGCTCCTCCAGCGTCACCTCTTGGTTAAGCCTTGCCAAGCTGTAACCAAGCTCTTTTGCGACGCCTAGCTGAAGCCGCAATAAATTATCTTTTTTTAGTTCAGCCTTCAGCCTTTTGGGTCAACCGCCTCCGAGCTGTCCTCTTCAATAACCGCAAGCATCAAAGATTGCAAATCAGCGTCTCGAACATCGTTTTTAAGCTCTGCTGCTTGGCCCAACTGAAAAAGCCGCTTGCCTTCCTCATCCTGCGCCTTAAGAATTAAAAGCTGCAGCGCAAATGCGTTCGTGTCGTCGTTAGATCCTTTTTGAGCACGTTCGCGCTCCGCCATTGTTAACGGAGAACGCCAAAATACAAACTCTGAGCCGTCAGACAAGACAACAACTTTTTTAACTGGTTGCAAGTTGGCGGCTTTCTTTAGCTGATCGAGAGCACTAGGCACAAAAGATAACTCTTATTCGTTGACAGCTTACACATAAAAAAGCCCCTGGCACAAGCCAAGGGCTGAAGAATATGTTGCCTGAACTTAGGACTTGGCGAAGTCGAAAGTTGGAGCTGCAGAAGGTCGGAATGAGATTTCTACGCTCTGAGCATCGTCTGGCGTTACGCCATAACTTGCAGAGGTCAACACAGACTGGAACTCAATCGAACGGCTTGTGGTGTCGTCTGGGGAAGTCCCCGACAACACAAGGTCGGTGTAAAGCTTGAAGGTCGCACCAACCTGCTTGCGCTGAATCACATCCTCAATCAAACGACTTGCAATGGTTGTGTCGTCGTCAGTGGTGTAAACAGTGGCGGAACCGGTGCCATCAGCAAAGCCAGTGACAAAGCTGCGGAACGGTGCGTTTTGACCAAGCGTTCCACCGATGCTGGTTACATCAATCTCTTCGCGAGTCACTTCAAACGACCATTCACGAACGTCGCCTACTGATTGAAATTCAGAGAACTTAATCGTGAACGGCGTAGTGCCGTCAGTCCCGTCGCTCGACAGGGCAAGAGCAGAACCGCCTGCTGTTGCAGAAAACGTTGCTGCTCCAGTAGATGCGATGTAGGTCTTAACGAACACAGGAGTGCTAGCAGTTATGCCTCCAGGCAAAGTGCCGCCAGTACCGGTTCCAAACGAAACCTTGTCATTGACCTTGAAATTTAAAAAAGTACCAACAACAATCGTGTTGCTAGCGTTGGTAACGTTTGCGGCTTTAAACGTGCTGTCGGTCCCAGCAGGCTTGTAATAAAGAGCGCCGGACGTACCGGACAGAACAGTAGCCATAGTGTTAAGCGGTAGTGGCTTTCTAGCCTATTGTAAGTAGGCGTCAAAGGTTACGCTCACCTGGGTTTGGAAATAACTCTCAGGAGCAGACGGCGTAATTGTTAAGGGCCCAGAGGCGGGGTCAAAGGAAACGCTGTTGACAGTGACGCGATCAAAAAGGTCTTTGACGCGCTCAGCAATGGTGTAATTCGCCCCTGTCCCAACGCCTGCTTTGGTGAAGATGTTGATTAAAACAATCCCTGTTTGACGGTTGAAACCTGTTGTTGGGGCCTGCAAGGTGAAATATGCGTTGTCATTAAATTGAAGCTGCACCTGAAGCCAGCTGTCTGTATTTGGCGGGGTAAATGACGAGTTGGCATAAACGACCGGAATGGCTGGCGAGCTTGCCATTTCAGTAGCAATACGCCCTTCGATAACAGCACGAACGTCGTTGTAAGTGCTGGTCATGATTCTGCCTCGATGCGTGCCGCAAGCGTAGGAATAATAGATTGGACACGCTTTGCCGTGGCCCTTACCCAACCAGGGCCGCTAGTTTGCACGCTGCTGCCCTTGCCGAGGCTTGCAGTTTCAAGCTTTTCGGCATACGGCAAATTGTTGTAAACGCTGTAAACGTTGCCTGCTCGTTCTT
>Ga0209535_1001879_pt1 | contig 13942 bp, 29 predicted proteins | sample LinPmetageLP28_FD_184041 | JGI IMG/M metagenome (GOLD analysis project Ga0209535, IMG submission 184041) | Marine viral communities from the Pacific Ocean - LP-28 (SPAdes) (version 2) | ecosystem: Environmental > Aquatic > Marine > Oceanic | place: Pacific Ocean | collected 2009-08-22 | reverse complement strand
CTGGGGTCGGAGATATAGAAATCTTTAAAAAGTCAGGAATTAATGTTAGATTTAGGACTGATAAAGCTAGTAGAAGTATAGCTTCTTCAGTTAGTTATGTAAGAGGATTCTTTGAATCTGCGTCAGGCGATAGAAAAATAACTGTGTCTGATAAATGTACAGAAATAATTGAAGATTTTGAAAATTATAGGTATCCGGAAGAAGTTGAGGGTAAGATGTTATCAAACGACCCCGTTAAAGATGGATACTATGAACATGGTTGCGATGCGTTTAGATATTTCATAACAAACCGCTTTCCATTAAACAATAATAAATTAATAAGGATAGCAAGATGATGTTGACACCTAACGAGATTATAAAGAAATCTCTAAAAGAATTTAAATTACAAATAGTTTCAAATAAAAGGGAAGAGGTCATCAAATATTTAGACTACTACACCGGAACGGAAACACAAAAGTATATTAAACAATACTTTGACACGGACGCATTTAGAGAAATACCTCAATACCAAGCAAATATTACTAAAAAGTTTGTTAATAAGATGTCAAAACTCTATACAGTAGGCGCAAAAAGAAATATAGAGGGCGCTTATGAAGATTTAACAGAAAAAAAGAATTATAAAATGAAACATATTGAAAAAATGACAAAATTGCTAGGAACTATAGCAGTTGGTGTATTTTTTGAAGAACACGGCGGTAAAAAACACTTTAATTACGTACCCGTATACTATTTTATGCCTTTTTTTGATGAAGATGCTTTTAGTCCTTATGCAATCACTTATCCCAACTTTATGCCAGTAGACGATGCTTATAATACGTCAAAAATGACATATTCTTACTACGACGCTGAAAGATATATAAAATATGACCAAGATGGGATTATTTTAGAAGAAATTGCTAATGAATCTGGTGTTTTTCCCTTTACATTCTTTCACAGAGAAGAACAAATTGATTCATTCTTTGTAGAAGGTGCTAATGATATTATTTCTGCTAACGAACACATTAATATTACAATGACTGAGATGCAATTAGGCTTAAGATACCAAATGTTTGGACAACCGGTAGCTTCAGGTATTGTAGCAGACCAAAATCTTGCTAGAGCAGGATCAAATGAGATTTTAATGCTAGGAGAGAATGGAAGTTTTGATATTGTTTCTCCAAAAGGTAACATTAATGAAGTAATTGAGAATATCAAGCTGCAATTAGAGCTTGTAGCGCTAAATAACCACCTATATATTACTTTTTCCGATACTGGTGGCGAAGTTCCTTCAGGAATTGCTTTAAAAATTAAAGATGTTGAAAGAATGGAAGACTACCAAGACGATAAGGAGATGTTTAGAACTTTTGAGCATCAATTATATCACGTAGAACACGAATTAGCATCTTATAATGGTATAAAATTACCTGATCCTAGTCAATTTAAGATTGACTTTTACGATGTTGAATATCCAATGTCTACACAAGACTCAATATTGCAACACAACTTTGATTTAGACCACAATCTTACCACAGAGGCTCACATTTTAATGAAAAACAACAAAGATTTGTCTTTGGAGGATGCTATTGAGAGAATTGCTGAAAATAAAGAGATTAATTCTTTGTTAATGGGGAATTTTGACGATATCGAAGAACCTGAAGAGGAAAAAGAACTTGATATACCTGAAGGTAGTCATATGCACCCAGATGGAAGCATTATGTCTAATGACGAAGAAATGAAAAAATAATGAAATTAAGCCTTACTGTAGATTTTGACTTTAAACCCTTGCAAAAAGCATTACCAAAAATGATAGCAACTAGGATGAATGCGGATATGGATTTAGTTAAAGGTTATATTGACAAAGGTATTAAAACAAGTATAAGTCCGGTAAACGACAGACCTTATAAACCTATATCTGAGGTTAGTAAAATAGTAAGAAAAAAAAGGCGAAAAAATAAATCTAAAGATACTCCTTTGGTAGCTAGCGGTAGAATGTCAAAACTTAAAAAAAAGAAAGCTTTATCTAGGGGAGATTTAAAGTTCTATGGTTATATAATGATGGGAGCGCCTTATGGAGTTCATCACTTACAGGATAGAATAACAGCTACAAATTTTTCAATAAAAGCTAGAAAAGGTGCTAAACGAAAACCTAAAGGAACTTTTTTTAGTGTTAAAGGCACTAAAGTTCCCGCTCGTGTATGGTTTGGAGTTCCTAGTAAATTTACGCAAAAAAGAAACTTTAATAAGTTTATGACCGGAATGAAACGTAAATTAAAAGAAGGAGATAAAATGATTAGAAAACCTATAGGACAAATTAAACTTGGATGAACTAATAAAAAAAATTGAAAAGCTTTTTGAGAAAGTTACAGAAGTGGAAGAAATTGCTAGAAACAATAACCACTTGATTGGGTTTATGCTTAGCGGTAGTCCAAAATCTATTTCATTAGATGGTCATAGGGTAAAGTCTATGTTTTTAAGCTCTGAAATGTTAGAGTATTTGCAAGAAAATGATATTTCTATAGATTTTCTTGGAGATGCTTAGATTCTAATGCTTCAAGCTCTTGTAGCCAAGCTGTTCTTTTTGTTTTGGTGTGTCTACCTCTTCCTAAGGGCTTTAATCCAACCTTTTTTGCGCGAGAGATTAATTTTTTGGAGTCTAATTTTTTCTTATTCAATGATTCCAGTCGCGATTCTGTATTGGATACTAATTCTTTTTTCTCGTCTTCTGAATCTATAATAATAGCTTCGTTTATTTTTTTACTACCTTCTAAGAATCTTTCAAACGGACTTTCTACCTTAACTTCTACGTTTTTGATCAATTTACCAGAGTGTTCTAATATTAATCTTCCGGCTTGTACGTTACCTTGTATAGCCTCTGTATACATAGCTTGTAGTACAGATGGAAGTTTAGCACCAAATGATTTCATATAAGTTGAGTATAAATCTTCTACAAACTCTTTATCGGACAACCAATTTGTAATCGTATTTCTGTGTACACCTATTTCTTTGCTTATATCTACTAGACTAAGTTCCGGATTATTTACGTATATGGTAGCAAATTCAATTTGTTTTTTATTTAAATTCATTCCTCTCCTAATTCCTTCCTAACTGATTTATCACTAAAGTCTGAAAAGCCGTATGCAATCTTAATCAAAGGTTTAGATAAAACTCTTTGTGCTGGAACATCTTTTTCACACTTACTACAATACACTTTCTTTACATTCCTATCTTCAACAGAAGCTACTACATCTATAATTTCGTCGTGGTCGCATTTTTTTTTGAACTCGTATATAGGCACTATGCGGACCTTTGAACTTTTTCAAATGAGCGCATTCCCCCTAAACCTAATAATCCCATTAAAACAGTCATTAGTGTTGACATATCAAATTCAGGTAATACAATATCGTATCCTGATGCGGTTAAAACAAAAGCCATCATAGGTTGTAATACAAAGTGGTATCCTAACGCAAAAGAACAAATCCAACCTACGCTTGGTCGCCATCCACTCTTAAAGAAGCTATCAGATCCGGCTTCTACTTTATTTACTTCTATCTGTGCTTTGTTAATCTCTTGTATTAACTGCGCTTTTTCTTCTTTGTCTAAGGTAAACTTATCTACGTGTCCTGCTACCTTATCGATTATATTGGTAATCATATTTAATTTTGGCATTACTTTTTCCTTTTTTTATAATAGTTCTTACTAAGCTTATTTCCATACTTGGTATTATTGCTATTACCTTGCCTAGTCTTCTTTTTTCCATTAGAACGTTTAGTGTTATTAATATTGTTTTTTCTCATCTCTCCACTTCTTTTCGCCCTCTTCTATACTATCTAAGGCTTTCTTTGTTTTCTTCTTTCCAAAAATCTTTTCCCATTTATCAGCATACTCTTTACGTGTAATACTCATTGGTCTAGGCATATCCCCTTTTCCTACTCCGTTTGGACCATCAAACATTATCCTTTTCTCCTTTGTCCTTTAGCTGGCTGTCTTGTTTTTCCACCCTTACCTGCCCACAAGAACTTATCTGCCCAATAAGCTGCTGACATTCTACCTCTTCTTATATTGGCTGCGTGTCTAGCTTTAAAACTCTTTCTAGCTTCTGGACTATAATTATGTCCATACCCTTTTGCTCCAAATCTTATCAGCTTTAATGTGTGTCCTTGTTCAGCCAACACAACTGCTTTTTTCTTTGGATGATTAGGCGTCATTTTAGGCTTATTAGTCCTTTGCAAGCGGTTACGCTTAAGTATGTTCTTCTTTCGCTCTGAGTGTGCCATATAAGGCTTAATTTAGGTAGGCGAATTGTTTTGTGCAACCTTACGAATTTTATTTTACCTTTTGAGCGGAATCTGATACGTCTATGTATGCCAATGATCCATACGCCCTATGCCCTTTCATTGATCATGCGCGCGCCCATGTTTTTACTAGTGGCGCACGTTGCCAATTGCGGTTAGTTTGGTAATAGTAGAAATTAAGGAGGGTACGAATTGTGCAAAAAAAAGCGGAGCGGTGCGCAAGCGCTAAAAGCATAGAAAAGCACAATTGAAAATAATTCAAAACCAATTCAAATACTGGTGATCCTTCCGTCTTCTTCCTTTAGGTATTATTGAAGGTTACTTCGTAACAATGGAAGCCAATCAAGCCGTTTTCAGGGCTAAATAAACATATATGCGCGCGCGTTCGTGACACGTCGAAGAATTACTTGCACTTACGCACTAAGTATATTAACATTGTATATGAATTCAATTAACAATAAAACAAAGGGGTTTTCTATGGATACTTTAAGAGTATTACTAGTGAATGTATTTACAATGGTTGCTTTAATGGGCTTCGCAATAGTTCTTCTAGGCTTTTACTTTCAATTAGAAGCGATAAATGAAGCGGGCGCACTTTACATAATGGATAATGAATACGCGGTTGAATTGTTCGGGCTTTCTTGGTTGTACTTGGGCTTGGGTGCTTGGGCAATGATCATAGGGGTATTAGTTACAATCAATCTTAAAAATAAAGGGGTTAAATAATGGAAACTAAAACAATAAAAACAAGTACTTCGGGAATGGATATTGTAGGGGTTACGCAATTGGTAGAGAAACATTATTCATATGATAGTGACGAAAAAACAATTGCGCTACTTTATGGGGATTACACGTACCACAAGGACGGCGAAGCCTTCGCGGGTATGTTTGAAAATGTACATATTTTCAAAGGGTATGCAAAAAACAACGCGTATAATTACGTTGTTGAATATCACAAAGGCGATGCGCAAAAATTCTTGTCAATGGATAAAGATTTAAATCTAAGCAATTTTCAAGAAGGTACAATTATTGATAATTCTTTTGATAATTTAGCGGATAGCTTGTACAACGTTGATTACTTCGCGATTTTGAAGAAGGACGGAATGTATATTGAAGATAAGAATCTTTTCTTGCCGTTTCATTTAAAGGGGTTAAGAAGGTTTCAAAATTGCCCAAATTGCAAGCAATACTATAGAACATATTGTAAATGTACCGATAAGGCACAAATTAGAAGCCACAATATGTCTTCCGTATACTTCAACGATGTAATTAACGGAAAATTAATTACTAGCAATCGATCATTAAATAAGACGTTAAGCCAAAGACGCGCTTTTATTGGTTTCGAATGGGAATTGGGATTCGAAAAAGCAAGAAGAAGCCAAGCCGAACAAACGTTGGGCTTTTATAGGATGTTAAAAAGCAAAGATATTGCGCTTTTAAACCTATTCGGCGAAGCAATGAGCGATTCAACAATAGGCGAACATTACGCGAAGGGCGCGGAAATTGGAAGCAATGTTTTTAGTTTAGATTATTACTTAAAATATCAATCCGAAATTGAGCGCGTCACGGAGTGGGCGAATCAAAACGAAATGTACGGAAGCAAACTTGGCTTCCATATTCATATTAGTAGGGATGCTTTTGATCAAAAAAGCTTGGTTAAATGGTTGTCGTTTATGACTACTTCTAATCAGGTACTATTGAAGCTAAGCGGGCGCGGTATGTCATCGGGTATTCAAAAAGCATATGCAAAATTAGTTTTGCCGTATGAATACCAAGATGATAACATAAGCAATCTTCACGGAACGGGAATTACTACGCATAGCAAGTTAAAAAAACTAGCTAAGGCGGTACTTAGCGGGCATAGCATAGGCGATAAGTTCAACTACTTAAACTTCGTTCGTACAAGTACGATTGAATATAGATTACCGGCTTCTTCAACGGATGATGGCAAAGGCGCTTTTAATCGCGTTTGTAGGCATCTTGAATTAATGTTCGCTTCGTTTGAGTTTGCAACGTACGAAGATTTGGAGGATATGAGATTTGACAAGTTTTTAGAATGGCTAAGTAAAACCGAATATGTTAATCTTTACAACGCGATAACTTCGGACAATGAAACGATGTTATTAATTGAGCCATCCGCGAAGCTATCAAAGGCGCAAACATTAATTCCGCCTAAAACGGAAATAGACGTTACCAACGCGGAAGAAGTCGCGAAAATGAGCGAAGCCTTTAAAGACTTTGAAAAAAGCGCGCTATCATTACAAGAAGAAGACGAATTCACTAAAGAGGTAATAACAAAACACGCGGGCAAATTAAAACCGCGTATAACAAAGAAAGAAGGGGTTTAGAATGTGCGTTGCAATAGTAAAACCAAAGGGAAAAAAGATAACTAAAAAAAGCCTTAATTTGGCTTGGGAAACTAACCCTGACGGCGGAGGCTTTGCCTTTGTCAATAAAGGAAAAATAGTTGTTTTTAAATCCTTAGAACAAGAAGAGTTCGTTAACAAATTATGGGAAACCTTAAAAATTGTTGATGAAACTTTTTTAATTCATTTTAGAATACGTACAAGCGGGCAAACCGACTTAAATAATTGTCATCCGTTCGCCATAAATAAAGATTGCGTATTTATTCATAATGGTATGATCAATAATGTTCAATCCAATAATATGATGTCCGATACGCGTTTTTTTAATCGTGACATACTTCAACAATCAGGATTTCAATTTGGCAATAAGGCACAATTGAAATTAATTGAAACCTTTATTGGGCGCGGAAATAAGCTTGCTTTCTTAAATAGCAAAGGAAGCTTCCAAATAGCCAATGAAGGCGCGGGAACGTGGCAAAACGGCACTTGGTTTAGTAATCTTAACCATCAATGTACAATTAGTGAATCGCAATTTACATTGCGCGATACGTACTTAGATGATGCGGACGAATGGTACGGGTTGCCATATAATAAAAAAATGAAACTATAAGGAGGTTAAAAAATGGAAACTTTAATTAATGGTTTAGTACAATTATGGATTGTTACAACGTTCGTAATTTGCGCGGTATGGGTTTTTACTATTCCGTATCAAATGTCCGATAAGTACTTGAAGGATATTAAAGAAGCGCGTAAATGGCGCAAGATTCGCTAATTGAATTCATAACCGATAGCGCAATTAAAGCCGGCTTTTGCCGGCTTTTTTTGTGCCTTTATTAATTAAATATAATCGCATCTTCCCAAATATCAGGTATGAATAGTTTTAACAAATAGCGCCAAATAGCGCCAAAATCAAGCATACATACATTCAAAAAAGATAATTAAAGCGCCTTAAAAGCCATTTTAAGAAGCCGTTTTTTTCCGATTTGGGTAAAATTTCCATTGATCCGCAATTAATGCAATAAATTAAAAATCGTGCAGCCACATTAAAAAAAATAAATTAAAGAAGGTTGTTACAGGATGTTACAACGTTGTAAAAAAAATCTTGCAGATCATGCGGGATCATGCAAAAAAAAATTTTCACGTTGCAAACAATCATCTATTTTGTACATAAAAAAACACTAAGCAGCCACTTTTTTTAAATTTTTTAAAAAGTTATATTCGATTGTAGACTTTTTTATAAAAAGAATATTTCTAATTAATAAAACTATATATATTGATTAAATATTAAAAAACTATCTTTTGTATTGACTTTGATCCCCCCCCTTACTATTATTGTACTATGAACAAATATCTTAATGAAGAATAAAAATACAAATTATATTATTAGTTCGGACTTAAACGTGGAAAGCCGATTAAATAATTCCACTCTTAATAAGATGAACAAAGCTAATAATTATTATAGTGTGTGGCAATGATACAAGAAAAAGTGAGAAGGGCGTTATTGTGATCCCTAACCACACATTATTTAAAAAAAAGGGGTGCGATATGATTGAGGTTAAGTTGCAAGAAATTCAAGATGTAATAACAAATACTAATGGTAAAATATTTAGCGCTAGGTTTATTAAGAAGGACGGACAAGAGAGAGATATTTTATGTAGGCTTGGTGTTAAGTCTTATATTAAGGGAACGGGTAAACCTTCGTTCGCATTAAACAAAGACAATCCATACCAATTAGTGTTTGATCTACAGAAAAAACAATATAGAGTTATAAATATGGACACTCTAATACAGGTTAAGTTTAATAAAAAAACATATAAGGCGGTGTTATAATGACAGAAAAAGAAATAGTACACACTCTTAAAGAGTTTGTTGTTAATACAAACTTTAAAGGTGGTTTTGAAGAGGGATTTTTAGATAGTTGTGATGCGTGTGAACTTACAGAATATTTTCCAAACACGAGAAATAACAAGATGGCTTTAGTTCAAAATTATATAATATGGTATTACGGGGGAAGTGTTTTACAAAAAGGAAGGGAGTTATAATGGATAACAAAGATAAGATTAATTCGGCAATAAGGTTTTTAAAGGTACAACAACCGCCAATAGCGGAAGTTCAATATGTGCATACACTAAAAGACTCCCCCGATGTAGGTATGGGGGATTTATTATTATATGATTATATGAGCAATTCACATTTAAGTCTTAATCAATTATTTGCTAGCGCAAAGGAAAGTGGTTGGGTTTATAATAAAAACATACAAGAGGTTTCAGATGTTTTTACAGATGCAGAATACTCTTTAAAGGCGATAAAGATTCAAAGAGAGATCAAGAAACTAATGGAAGAGTTAAAGTTGTTGGGTTATAAGTATGACGATAACGAAGAAATATATTCAATAAGGAGGGAAGGGTAATGGGTAAAATGAGTGAGTTAGATAGACAAAGACGTGAATTACTTGAGGTATGTAGAGAAGTAGAAGTGGAGGAGATTGTAAAACAAAGAGAGATATCTGAATATGTAAGTACTTGTTGTAATGCGAGCGCCTTCGGTAATAGCTTTATAGAAGAGGAACTTACCGGTATATGCAATAAATGTTACGACGGAGCAAACTTTGAAGATTTATATGAAGAGGAGGGGTAAAAATGCATCCAACAAATTATCACTTATATTATAACTATAATCTAAAAGAAGATGTTAAAATCGATTATAAAGTAATAGTTAGCGACACAATCAATTATTACGAATTAGACGTTAAGGTTAAAAATAAGAAAGCTTTAAGTAAAATAATAAATACAATGCTACAAGATTTTTTTAAAGAATATAACGTTGTAGCTAGAAACGTAAAAGTGAGGGAGATATAATGAGCGATTTATTAAAACACCAACAAGCACTACACGAAAACAACGCAAAGTGGAATAGGGCAGTTGATCTAATTAAAGAGATTAATATAAAATACATTACGCAAGAAGAATTTAGAGGCTTGGTAGATGAAATAGTAAAGGCGGTTTTTTCTAATGACTAAAGAAGAAAACATTGAACTACAAAACAAACCATACAACGATATAGTAGAAGAGTTTGATACGAGTTGGAACGTAAATGTGGAGGGTAAACTTAATCGTAATAATATTATCTTTCATACTAATAAATATCAACGACTTGTGTCAAAACTTAAAAAATATAATGATTTGATAACAAAAAAAAGGGGTAAGGATGTATAAAGAGCGAAGTGTTTATCGCGAATTAGCAGACAAAATAGAATCTATTTGCGATCAGCACACTAAAGATAAAGGCAAAATGTTTGCAGAATTAGTTTGCAGCATCAATGTTGAAAATTGGAATCAAAAACAATTTATAACAATAGTCAAAGAGTTTGAAAGGCAGATTTATGGCGTAGATGGACATACGCTAGAAGAAATCACCTTCCAGATTCACGACGAAACTAAAGAGGTTTAGCAATGGAAATAGATACAATGATCATAGGTGTAATAATTTTAATAGCGTATTTTAACTAAGGAGGAATAATGTCAAGACACAAACCGAACACAAAAGCAGGTAAAATATTAAACCATTTAGACAGGGTGGGTAGTATTACTACTTGGGAAGCAATTAAACTTTATAGAGCTACGAGGCTAAGCGATGTTATATTTAGGCTTAAACAAGATGGTTATATAATAGAGTCAAAAAAAATGAAAAGTAAGGACGGCGGAACATTTGCTAAGTATATTTTAATTGGTAAATAACCCCCCCTCTGATATAAATAATAGTATTTTTATATTTTTTATATTAACTTTGGTAAGAAACTATGGTAAAAGACAAGATAATCGTTCTAAAGTTTTCTGATGTTGAAGAGTGTAATATGGTAATTCACTCATTAAGAAACTTGCCTAAAATATCAAACAACGTCAACACAGAAAAGCTTAATAGTTTAATAGGAACGATTGAGGTAATCAGACATAGCTTAAGTAAATAATTATCCCTTGCGCAGACATACCCTTATATACCTCTTGTTTGTTTCATACGTTTGCGCGAGGGAATCTTTAACATAAAAAGGAGAAATGATGGAAGATAAAAAGAAAGTAGGAGTGCAGATAGAAAAGGCATTGTGGGTAGAATTAAACGCAATAGCTAAAACACAATTTAGAAGCACAACCGCATTAGTAAGAATGATTATTAGTAAATATGTAAAGGAGAATGGTTAATGACAAATCATTATAATTTCAATAGTGAAGAAACTAAACAGATCATAAAGGCATTAATTAAAACTCAATCAGAACTTTCAAACCTAACGAAAGATACGCAAGCATTTAAATACAAGTATGTGAAGTTAGATAAGTTGGTTGATGCAATTAAAAAACCTTTAAATAAGAATGGTATATTTTTTACACAAATGCCAATAGGCGCGGATAATGAAATAGGTGTCAGAACTACTCTTTACCATATAAGTGGAGAATGGATCGCAACGGAGGTGTTATCTCCAATCGCAGAACTACAAGGGCAAAACACATATCAAGCAATAGGTAGTGCTATTACTTATTTTAGAAGATATTCTTTGGCTTCTATGCTAGGGTTATGCGACGTAGATGACAACGATGCAGCAGGTACACAAACATCGGTTAAAAGTAGAAAGTTTAAAGCCGGACATCAAGGAGATGACGGATTAGACTTTTAGCCTTTTATAAATTAGGGGTGGGGATATTATATAAACAAATTAAAAAGAAGAAAGGAATACTTTTACCTTTAATATTTGTTTGTAAATACTTGGTATGGCTACGCCTCCCCCCTATAAACATTAGGCTAGGTGGTTATTTTCCGTATGATATATTAACATAAACAATAACACTAATGCTTAGCCTAAAATTTAATAATGGATATAGCTTACCACGAGAGTAAGCTACAAAGAAAGGAGTGAACAATGAAGTTCAAGGTAATAGAATCTAATGATTACGACTATGATGCAAAAGATAAAAATTTTTATTATAGTTGGGATTTTTACAATCTTATGAGAAAGGTTGGGGAAGATCCAAAAAGAATAACATTTAACCCACTACAAGCTAAAATGCAATATTGGTATTTACGTTGGCAGCAAGATAGAAGAGATAGAATTATACAGAGAGTATTATCTATTCTTATATTTATGCTTATTCTTATTGCAATTGCTATATTAATATTAGAAGTAATGGGGGTACAAGTATGAGTTTCTTAAGACAATTAGACGTAGACTATGAAAGTAGTGCTAAGTTTTGGGATAAATCTGAAGATGAAAGGTATGAGTATTTTAAAAACACTTGTTTTCAGTATCTTATGTTTATAAAAACAGTTGAATCTTCGTCAGCTGATCCTGATATGAAAGAAAACGCATCTATGATATTTGCTAATATTAGTATGCTTATAATATATCTAATGACAACAGATGAAGAAAGAGAGAATGAAGTTGATATAAAGTGGATGAACAAGCTACAAGAAGAGTCTGACAATTTTGTATTTGTCAATAGCCATCAAACGGCGGACGCATAATGAGTGGTTGGATTAAGTTACATAGAGATATAAAGCACCATTGGGTTTTCCAGAGAGATGATTATTTTAGGGCTTGGATATTTCTTATATTGAGAGCAAACCATAAGAACAATAAGGCTCTTTTCTCTGATATTCTTCCTGAGATTGTAGAAATAAAAAGAGGGGAAGTCGTTTCAAGCCTAAGAAATTTAAGTATTGATCTAAGGTGGACTCCGTCGAAAGTAAGAAGGTTTTTACTAAAGTTACAAAAAGATAATATGATTGTGATTCATAATGAAAAAAGATGGACACACCTAACTATCTTAAACTACGACACTTACCAAGATGTGCGAAACACTTTTGAAACAGATGTGAAACAGGTGCGAAACACCGGCGAAAACAATATAAGAATGAAGAAGAAAGTAAAGAATGAAAAGAAAAGTATTTCACAAAAAGATCAATTAATTTTAATTAGAAAAGATTTTAACAAAATACAAAAAGACTTTCCAAACGTTCCTATTGAATTAGAATATGCAAGAATGAAGGATTGGTTGTTAGCTACGGGTAAGAAATATAAGAACTATAGAGCCTTTTTTAATAACTGGTTGCGCAAGTCTAATGAATCAAGAACTAACGACAATGAAGATAAAACATTATACACCTATACGTGCGGTACTTGTAATAAGTCTAAAGACAAAAGCGAGTACAAGGACTTATATATAGTGTGTTGTGATGAACCAATGATACCAACAATAATAAAATAGAAAGGATAAGAATATGCCGTTAAATGCAAGAGATAAAGGAAATAGAGGAGAGCGAGAAGTCGCTAAAACTATCAATAGATACTTGGGAACTAATTGCCGGCGCACTCCCTTGTCGGGAGGACTTTCTATTAAAGGGGATATAATAGATATTAATCCCGATTCTATCGCATCTCAATATCATTTTGAGATAAAAAACACTAAAAAGCTAAGTATTCCTATGTGGTGGAAACAAATTTACTCTGATTGTGGAAAAAAAATACCCGTGAATATATTTAAAATGAATGCTAAATTCTATACAACCTTAGAACTTAAAGACTGGTTAAGCGGCTTAGCTGAAACACAAGAACTGCAAGAAAGTAATGCTGGTTTGGAAGCTTTATTGGAAGAAGAAAAAAAATCTAACAAAATTCTATGTGATAGGATCGAAGAGTTAGAAAGGGAGCTTTACAAATGAAAGAATATGAAAATCAAGTTATAGTTTGTCCGGTTTGCAATTCATCTAATATTAAAAAAAATGGCTTTCATCACAATAAAACAACGGGCAGTAAGCAAAGATACAAATGTAATACGTGTGGTTATAAATCAATAGATATGATGATGCTAGACAAGGAAGTTATTACGGAAAATGTAAGGCTTGCAAAGAGAGTACAAAAAGCAAACGATAGAAATAGGATAGGAAATAAATCTTTTAGAGAGTTTGCTAGGCTAGATAACGCAATAGGGGAATACTCCAAGCATTTAATACGAATATTTCAAGAAGTACCTATACCGAAGTTTAAAAAAATAAGCGTTAAAGGATCAAAAGGAACTGCGGTTATACAAATATCAGACACACATTTTAATGAATTTGTAAATATGGAAAGCAATCAATACGATATGGATATAGCGTCTAAAAGAATGAGGACGTTTATTCGTAAAGCTAAAATATATTTAAAAGCCAACGGCATTAAAAAGGTCTTTATAGCTATTACCGGAGATTTAATGAACTCTGACAGAAGATTAGATGAATTATTATCTATGACATCTAACAGAGCAAACGCAACGTTCGTGG